>ERZ1026882.19-NODE-19-length-180351-cov-33.801476_pt1 | contig 180351 bp, 145 predicted proteins | sample MGYA00380171_ERZ1026882 | MGnify/ENA primary metagenome ERZ1026882 (study PRJEB33269, sample SAMEA4719807) | human gut metagenome | biome: human-associated habitat; feature: organic feature; material: feces | place: Cameroon | collected 2013-10 ...
AAGGATTCTTTATTTTCATAGCATTTATTTCCTGACATCGTTTTTCGCTTATCTTACCCTTTTTTAATTTCAGATTTTTTAACACATCCTTAGTTATAATCATGAGTTCACCTTCCCTCTTTTTATTATTTTCAGACATCCATATGTGCATAGAACATTACTGTCTTAAGTGACATATTTAAACAGTTCATCTCTCTTGGGAACACTCTGGCTACATTAACTATTGTTTGTCCCAATGCCATAGCAAATACACTTACGATTTCCTCATTAGACAGTTTGTAAGGCTCCAGCTTATTTACAAGATTCTGATATGTTGTATGGGCATTCTTAACCTCCATATATGGATTTTTATTTCCATCCCATACTCTATAGTCCGGATTGCCAAAATTATCTGCGTTTTCTTTTATCATATTTTCAAGGTCAGGAAGATTATCCTTTCCGTTCTTCTGGCTGTACATGAATTCAACAATGTTGATTGCTGACATCGGACTGTTGTATAAGTATTTGTTTATTGTGTCTCCAACAATGAACTTTCCTGCTTCTGTGTCTAATTCCATTTGTGAAGAAAAAGAACCGTTAAGCATATCCGCAAGTGACATTTTCTTTGATATATCTGCAACAGCTACCCCTGTAAGTGCAGACAGAAGGTAACACAGCCCATCACCATTAATTCCTCTTGGCGTTGTAAATGCCTGTGTCAAAAATCTGTTAATAAAATCCGCAGCAGCTTCAACTCTTACCATTGGATTATTTTTTGAAGCCTTCTCCAATTTTGCAAAATACTTTTTCTCTTCTCTCGTCATTGTTTCATATCCCTTTCCACATATTTTATATATAAAAAAGGCTGCACCAAGCAGACTCCCACCTGCTCTAATGCAACCGAACTGTCATAGTTATACCAATTCCACCTTCATTAACCTTAGACTCTGGCTTTGTGTCCTTATATTTCTATAAGTTTACCAAATATCATCTAATATGTTAGCATACTATGATAATATGTACAAGTACTATTTATCATAGTACAAGAATTATTTCTAATTTTAATGAAGCATTACATCCTTTGGATTATCCTGATGACAACAAATACAACAAAAAGCCCTCAGCCATGAGTTCCCCCACAGCCAAGAGCCTTGTTTATAATATAATATGTAACATCATATGTCTATAGATACACAGCCGCACAGGCTTACCGGTTAATAAGCAGGGGATTTAGAACGGCCGGTACTTAGGCACCGTCTTCCGGTGCCTTATGTACCGCTGCCAGTTCTAACAAGCGCAAGCGCCCCCTGCGTTGAACCGGTAAGCCTGTGCGGCGTCACACATATCATAGATATATAATCATAGATATATTATCATAGATATATCCTGTTTCCGAACTAACTGACCGGATTACCTTACAGATTCGTATATCCCATCAGGTATTCGTCAACCTCTCTTGCCGCATCACGGCCTTCTCTTATAGCCCATACAACAAGCGACTGTCCACGGTGCATATCTCCTGCCGTAAATACCTTATCGACATTGGTTGCGAACTTGCCCGGAGCGGTCTTTACGTTAGTTCTCTCGTTAAGCTCCACGCCGAATGCATCGGATACGTACTTCTGTGTACCAAGGAAGCCGGCAGCGATAAGAACAAGCTCACAGTCAACCTCGTACTCGCTTCCTGCAACCTCAGACATCATCATTCTGCCTGTTTTTTCATCCTTCTTAGGCTCAAGCTTTACAAGCTTAACCTTGCACAGGTTGCCCTTCTTGTCCTTGATGAATTCCTTAACAGTTGTCTGGTATACACGAGGATCCTCACCAAATACCGCAATTGCCTCTTCCTGACCGTAATCAGTCTTAAGCACCTTAGGCCACTGTGGCCATGGGTTGTTAGGAAGTCTGTCTACAGGTGGCTTAGGCATCATCTCAAGCTGCATTATTGACTTACAGCCATGACGGATTGATGTTCCGACGCAGTCATTGCCTGTATCACCACCGCCTATAACTATAACATTCTTGCCCTTTGCTGATATATACTTACCGTCTGTAAGTCCTGAATCAAGCAGGCTCTTTGTTGTAGACTTAAGGAAATCAACTGCAAAATATATTCCGTTGGCATCTCTTCCGGGTGCCTTGATATCTCTCGGGTTAGATGCGCCGCATGCAAGAACAACACTGTCATATTCCTCAAGAAGCTTCTTAGCCTTCACATTCTCACCGATATTGGCATCTGTGATAAATGTTACTCCCTCTGCCTTCATGACCTCAATCTTACGGTCAATTATATGCTTCTCAAGCTTCATGTTAGGGATTCCGTAACGAAGGAGTCCTCCGACACGGTCTGAACGCTCATAAACAGTTACAAGATGACCTCTCCTGTTAAGCTGGTCTGCAACAGCAAGTCCCGAAGGACCTGAGCCTACAACCGCAATCCTCTTGTCAGTTCTTACCTTAGGAGGCTTAGGTGCAGCCCAGCCTTCCTCATAAGCCTTCTCGATGATTGCCTTCTCATTCTCCTTGGTACATACAGCTTCGCCGTTAAGCCCGCATGTACATGCCTTCTCGCAGAGTGCCGGACATACCCTGCTTGTAAATTCAGGGAAATTGCTGGTCTTGTGCAGGCGGTTATACGCCTGCTGCCAGTTGCCGTTATACAAAAGGTCATTCCACTCAGGGATCAGATTGTTAAGCGGACATCCAGATGCCATTCCCTTAATCATCATTCCTGCCTGACAGAACGGTACACCACAATCCATGCAGCGTGCTGCCTGAGTTCTCTGCTTCTCCAAAGAAAGCGGAGTATGAAATTCATCAAAATTCTTAATACGCTCCTTTGGTTTTATAGCTGCGCTTTCTTCGCGCTCGTATTCCATAAATCCGGTTGCTTTTCCCATCTCGTCTCTCCTTTCACGCTGTCATGTAATCACGCCTTGCTCTGTATTGCATAGAATGCTTCAATCTGAGCCTGCTCACTGCTAAGACCTTTTTCTTCCATCTGTACAATCTTGTTCATCATCTTCTTATAATCGTTAGGAACAATCTTCTTGAACTTAGGAAGATACTCGCCGAAGTTATCAAGGATTTCCTTGCCCTTCTTTGAATTAGTGTAAGCAACATGCTCTGTGATTATCTCTTTTAATTCCTGAACATCATACTTATCAGTTACAGTTTCCGAAGAAACGAGCTGCTTGTTAAGCTTTGTATAAAGCTTTGAATCTTCATCAAGTACATAAGCTATACCGCCGCTCATACCTGCTGCGAAGTTCTTGCCTGTCTTGCCGATTACAACCACACGTCCACCTGTCATGTATTCGCAGCCATGGTCGCCAACGCCTTCAACAACTGCCGTAGCGCCCGAATTACGGACACAGAATCTCTCGCCGGCAACACCGTTTACAAATGCTTTACCGCTTGTAGCACCATAAAGTGCAACATTACCGATGATAATATTCTCATCTTCCTTGAACTGTGTACCTGTCGGAGGATATACAACAAGCTTACCGCCTGAGAGTCCCTTACCGAAGTAATCATTGCTGTCACCGACAAGCTCAAGTGTAAGTCCCTTAGGGATAAATGCACCGAAGCTCTGTCCGCCTGAGCCGTTACATTTTACTGTAAATGTATCTTCATCAAGGTTATCAGCATATCTTCTTGTAATCTCAGCACCAAACAGTGTACCTACGGCACGGTCTGTATTGTGGACATCAATCTCAATGCTTCTCTTCTGTCCGCTCTCAAGTGCCGGTCCGAGCTTCTTGAGGAGAATCTTCTCATCTATTGTCTTCTCAAGCTCAAAGTCATATACCTTCTTGTGGTTGTAATCCATCTTGCCGCCTTCCCTGATATATGGATTATCAAGGATTCTTGACATATCAATACGTGATGCTCTTCCCGAACCCGGTACGTCACGTCTTGTAAGAAGGTCTGTTCTGCCGACAAGCTCATCAACCGTCTTAACACCAAGCTTTGCCATGTACTCTCTGAGTTCCTCGGCAATGAACTTCATGAAGTTAACAACGTACTCCGGCTTGCCTGTGAATCTCTTACGGAGCTCAGGATTCTGTGTTGCTATGCCGACAGGACATGTATCCTTGTTGCAGACTCTCATCATTACACAGCCCATTGTTACAAGCGGAGCTGTTGCAAATCCGAACTCCTCTGCACCAAGCATTGCTGCTATTGCAACATCACGGCCTGTCATAAGCTTACCGTCTGTCTCTATTACAACCTTATTACGAAGTCCGTTCATAATAAGTGTCTGATGTGTCTCAGCAAGTCCAAGCTCCCACGGAAGTCCCGCATTGTGGATAGAACCTACAGGAGCAGCTCCCGTACCACCGTCATAGCCTGACACAAGAATTACCTGCGCACCTGCCTTGGCAACACCTGCCGCTACAGTACCTACACCGGCCTCAGATACAAGCTTTACAGAGATTCTCGCATCCTTATTGGCATTCTTGAGGTCATATATAAGCTGTGCAAGATCCTCGATTGAATAAATGTCATGATGTGGCGGAGGTGATATAAGGCTTACACCCGGTGTTGAAAGTCTTGTCTTGGCAATCCACGGATATACCTTCTTGCCCGGAAGATGTCCGCCTTCACCCGGCTTAGCACCCTGTGCCATCTTAATCTGAATCTCTTTTGCACTTACAAGGTAACGTGATGTAACACCAAAACGTCCTGAAGCAACCTGCTTAATGGCTGAACATCTGTTACGTCCGTCAGGTCCTACAGTAAGACGCTCTATGCTCTCACCGCCCTCACCCGAATTAGACTTTCCATGAAGCATATTCATTGCGATTGCAAGTGTCTCATGTGCTTCCTGTGAGATAGAGCCGTAAGACATTGCACCTGTCTTGAATCTCTTAACAATGGACTCAACGCTCTCAACCTGCTCAATAGGGATTGATTTCTTAGGATATTTGAAATCAATAAGTCCTCTCAGGTTCATAGCTCCCTGCTCCTTGTCAAGCAGTGCCGAATACTCCTTGAATGTATCATAATCTCCGGTTCTTGTTGCAAGCTGGAGAAGATGTATCGTCTGAGGATTGTAAAGGTGTTCCTCCTTGCCGCTTCTCATCTTGTGGTCACCTGAGCTGTCAAGTGTTGTGTCAACAGTAAGGTCAAGAGGATCAAACGCCTTATTATGAAGGTTCTCTATATCATCCTCTATATCCTTGATACCGATTCCTTCGATTCTGCTTACCGTACCTGTAAAATACTTATCAACAACCTCTGAATCAATACCAATTGCCTCGAATATCTTAGCGCCCTGATATGACTGGATTGTTGAGATACCCATCTTAGATGCGATCTTGACAATTCCGCTTATTACTGCATGGTTGTAATCATCAACCGCTGCATAATAATCCTTATCAAGCATCTTCATATCAATAAGCTCCTTGATACTCTCCTGTGCAAGATATGGGTTGATTGCACTTGCACCATATCCGAGAAGTGTTGCAAAGTGATGAACATCTCTTGGTTCACCCGTCTCAAGGATTATTGATACGCTTGTTCTCTTCTTAGTTCTTACAAGATACTGCTGAAGAGCTGATACTGCAAGAAGTGAAGGAATTGCAACTCTGTTCTCATCAACACCCCTGTCTGAAAGGATGAGGATGTTAGCACCGTCAAGATGCGCTCTGTCTGCCTCAAGACATACATGGTCGATAGCCTTAGGAAGTGATGTTCCTTTATAATATGTAGTAGGAATTACTGCAACCTTGAATCCCTCTACATTCATATTCTTAATCTTAAGAAGGTCTGTGCTTGTAAGAATAGGATTATTAACACGAAGCATCTTACAGTTCTCAGCCTTCTCCTCAAGCAGGTTGCCCGACTTACCGAGGAATACCGTTGTTGAAGTAACAACTGCCTCACGGATTGCATCTATAGGCGGGTTAGTTACCTGTGCAAACAACTGCTTAAAATAGTTGAATAACGGCTGATGACGGTTAGACAATACTGCGAGCGGAGTATCAATACCCATGGCACCTATCTGCTCTGAGCCGTTCTGCGCCATAGGAAGAATTGACTCCCTGAAATCTTCATATGTATAGCCAAATGCCTTCTGGAGCCTTGCTCTCTCTTCCTTAGTATACTCAGGCACTCTCTTATTAGGAATCTTGAGGTCATGAAGATGTACAAGATTGCTGTCAAGCCATTCACCATATGGCTGCTTGCCTGCATAATAGCTCTTAAGTTCTTCATCATCAATAATCTCGCCCTTAGTCGTATCAACAAGAAGCATCTTGCCCGGACGAAGTCTTTCCTTAACCTTAATTCTTGTAGGATCAAGATCAAGCACACCAACCTCTGATGAAAGAATTACATATCCGTCATTAGTTATGTAGTAACGTGATGGACGAAGTCCGTTACGGTCAAGCACCGCCCCCATCATATCACCGTCTGAGAAAAGGATTGATGCAGGTCCGTCCCATGGCTCCATCATTGTTGAATAATACTGGTAAAAATCCTTCTTCTCCTGTGACATTGCATGATTATGTACCCATGGCTCAGGTATTGTAATCATAACCGCAAGCGGAAGCGGCATTCCGTTCATAACAAGGAACTCAAGCGTATTATCAAGTCTTGCCGAGTCAGAACCGTTAGGATTAACAACAGGAATTATCTTTGTCATATCATCCTTAAGATACTCAGATACCATCGACTCTTCTCTTGACAGCATTCTGTCGACATTACCCTTGATTGTATTAATCTCACCGTTATGTACGATAAATCTGTTCGGATGAGCACGTTCCCAGCTTGGCTCTGTATTAGTTGAGAATCTTGAATGTACCATGGCAATCGCTGACTCACAGTCATCATCCCTGAGATCCTCAAAGAATGAACGGAGCTGTCCTACAAGGAACATACCCTTATATACTATAGTTCTGCTGGACATTGACACAACGTATGTATTATCACATGTCTGCTCAAATACTCTTCTCGCAACATAGAGTCTTCTGTCAAACGGAAGTCCCTTTTCAACATCCTTAGGTCTCTTAACGAACGCCTGATATATATTCGGCATACATGCAACAGCCTTATGTCCGAGAACATCAGGAGCTGTAGGAACCTTTCTCCAGCCAAGGAACTTAAGATTCTCCTTCTCGACAATAATCTCAAACATCTTCATTGCCTGCTTCATCTTAAGCTGATCCTGTGGGAAGAAAAACATTCCGACACCATAGTCCCTCTCACCACCAAGCTCTATTCCAAGAGGCTTAACTGCCTTCTTAAAGAACTTGTGAGGAATCTGTAAAAGAATACCGACACCGTCACCTGTCTTGCCTTCAGCATCCTTACCTGCCCTATGCTCAAGATTCTCTACAATCTTAAGTGCATCTGATACTGTCTGGTGTGACTTAATGCCCTTAATATTAACTATGGCACCGATACCACAGTTATCATGTTCAAAGCTTGAATCATAAAGGCCTTGATTTTTCATCTCGTTTTCCATACGTTTGTGTCATCCTTTCTGCGAAAATGTCTCAAAGTCTCAAAACTTGTACTTAATATACACCCGCAGGCGGATCTTGTAAATAGAAAATATTCTTATATTGTCTGATAATTTGCATATTTCTTATTTTTATATAAATAGTCTGATAATATAGCGAATTATTTTTGTTTTTTATCATTATAAAAACAATTATCATTGTTATGCGTGCTTACATTCCGATTTCCGGCGTTATATATTTTACGTATTTTCACTTAAAACAGCAAATTGTGTCAAAGTTGTCTCGGTTTTTATTGCAAAAAATATGTCATCAGAAGCAAAAACTAAAAAAATAAAGAAGAGCAGCCGGAATATTTTCCGATTGCCCTTCTCTGATTTAATATTATTAAATATCCTGTGTTGTTATAAGCCGTACTGCCGACCTTTTAACCTCAATTACCATCTTTGTGTGCTTCCCGCCATATTCTCCGTCAAGCACCCATTCGACTTCCTGTGGTGATTCTATCTCCACTCTGCTGCATTTGCAGCTCAGCACCTGTGTCTTATCCTGCATTGACTGTGTCATAAATCCATTAAGCAGCTGCTGCAGATCTATAGGATTTTTAGGCTTTCTTATGAAAGTAAGCTCAAACAGCCCATCGTTAAGCCCCACGCCCGTTCCTATAAGATTCTTCATGCCTCCGACCGATGTTGTGTTACTTATCATCCCGTAGATAAATTCATCACGTATAATATTGCCATTCACATGAATCGTAAGCGGTATCGGACGTATATCAGTAACTCTCTTCATAGCCTCTATCAGATAGGCCTGATGTCCCAGGACATTCTTCATATCCTGCGGAGTAGCATAAGACACATCCGTAAATGCTCCAAACGCAGCAACATAATTGAATGTCCTGCCATTAAAATCACCTACATCACACGGGTGCGGAGTACCTTTGACAATACATCTCGCAGCATCCTTCATGCTCTTAGGTATCCCAAGAGTATTAGCAAAATCATTCGTGCTTCCGCTTGGGATATATCCAATAGGCGGTCTGTCCTCAGGTTCCATTGTAAGCAGTGCATCAACAGTCTCATTAAGGGTACCGTCACCGCCGCTGCACACAATAACATCATACGCCGCACCATTGCTGACAACATACTTATATCCGTCTCTCGGCGCCTTTGTCGGGTATACCGTAAGGTCATATCCTCCGCGTGACAGTATCTTAATTATATCAAGCAGAACATATTTTATTCTTGCTTTACCCGAATTAGGGTTAAATACAAAAAGCATCTTCGGCATATCTGTTAATTCCTTTCATATTCCAATCAGCGGTCCCATTTATCACAGAGTGCATTAATCTGGTCTGTGAACTTAGCAAGGTCTTTGTTAGAACCGCCCTGATTATGGGTAATAACAGTAAGAAGACGTTTGCCGGCAGAAACAAGCCTGTCGTATATGCTCTGACTTCTCGCACCTGCAACAGTTCTTCTTGTCTTCTTCTCTTTGTTGCCCTCTTTAAGACATTCGCCGGTAGCAGCATCATACACCGCACCGTTATATGGAGCTATCGCATCAAAACCATACTCATCCCTCAAGCACTGTGTGAATGAATCACATACCGAATCCTCACCGTGGACAACATATACTCTCTCAGGCTTCTTCTCAAAGGCATTAATCCACCGTATAAGCCCTTCCTTGTCAGCATGGCTGCTCGCTCCCCCAAGCTGTGCAATCTCAGCTCTTACCTCGATAGGCTCTCCAAAGAGCTTCAGCTCCTTAGCACCCTCAATCAGTGCCCTTCCCATCGTGCCTACTGCCTGATAACCGACAAACAGGATTGTACATTCCGGCCGCCACAGATTATGCTTGAGATGATGCCTTATACGGCCCGCTTCGCACATTCCCGATGCTGATATTATTACCTTAGGCGTCCTGTCGAAGTTAATCTGTCTTGATTCATCACTTGTGATTGCAAGCTTAAGTCCTTTGAACATGATAGGATTGATGCCTTTGTTGATGAGTTCCATTGCATCATCATCAAAATATCCCTCATAATTCTTATTAAATATGCTTGTTGCTTCAATAGCAAGCGGACTGTCGACATATACATCAAATTCCGGAAGATAATTGTCCTTTTCATTATCCTCCTTAATCTTCCTGATAAAATACAGAAGCTCCTGTGTACGCCCTACCGCAAATGACGGAATTACGACATTGCCTCCTCTTGCAAATGTTCTTTTGAATATCTGCTTAAGTTCCCCGACATAGTCCGGCGTTCCGCCATGGCTTCTGTCTCCGTAAGTCGATTCCATTACAACAATGTCTGCATCTTTGATATATGCCGGGTCTTTAATAAGCGGCTTATTAACATTGCCGATATCCCCGGAGAATACAAACTTTTTACTTACTCCGTTCTCCTCAACCCACACTTCAATGCTCGCCGAACCAAGCAGATGACCGGCATCTGTAAATCTTATATTAATTCCGTCACAGATCTCAATTATGCAGCCATAATCATATCCTTCAAACTGCCTCATTACATTCTGTGCATCCTCCATGTCATACAGAGGAACAAACTTCTTAAGAGTTGCCGAACGTTCAGCCTTACGGTTACGCCACTCAGCCTCAAACATCTGGATATGCGCACTGTCGCGGAGCATTATGTCACAGAGCTGCTTCGTTGCATTGGTTGTAAATATGCGTCCGCGGAACCCCTTTGCATACAAAAGCGGTATAAGTCCCGAGTGATCGATATGCGCATGTGTAAGCAAAAGATAATCAACATCCGCAGCCGGAATCGGCAGCTCCTGATTCTCATACACATCATTCCCCTGCTCCATACCACAGTCTACAAGGATATTTTTACCGCACGCCTGCAGGTAATGGCAGCTGCCCGTTACTTCATGATCAGCGCCTAAAAATGTTAATCTCATATCATCCGCCTCCCTCGCTTAAATTTACATACATTATAACAAATTATTTCAAAAATTAGTACAATATACGAAAAAATTTACATAAATATTATATAAACATACAATAAAACCGCTCAAAGGGACATAAACCCATGAATGACCAGAAAATAGAGAATCTTCTTAATGCAAGTCTTTCTGTGACATCCGACGAACGTGCCAAATCCGTCAATCTCGAAACCGGATATAATCCCTCAACAAGAATATGGGAAATAATAGTCATGTACAGCTCCACCAAAGAAGCATTCGCCGGAGTTCTTGCCGGGTATGACAATCTGTCCGTCATATGGCTTCTGGGAAGATTTGCAATTATTAATACCATTCAGGAAAATATTGAATTGCTTGCGGGAGAACCTCTTGTAGAATTTATAGAAAAACCAAAACGGCTGTATTTTGAAGATGCAGCCGGTAATACCGCATCATGCATATCCGCAATTCAGGCCGATAACAGCATCAATCTGCGTGGAAAAGGCGTAATAACAGGAATTATAGATACAGGCATTGACTACGCCGCTCCTGCATTCCGCAATTCCGACGGAAGCACCCGAATTCTGTCCATATGGGACCAGACAGCTGTATCTTCTGTTGGAAGAGTTCCCGATTACGGATTTGGCACGGAATATTCTGAAGATGACATAAATAATTCCCTTAATCTGTCCGGAGCTGCAGGTTCTTCCGATAGTACCTTCAGCGTAACCGACGTATCAGGGCACGGCACGGCTGTTGCAAGAATTGCCGCAGGCAATGATGGTGTTGCGCCGGAAAGCAGCATCATATTCGTTAAGATGGGACTTGCGAGAGAAGATTCTTTTCCGCGGACTACACAGCTTATGTGTGCAATTGACTATATAATACGCAAAGCAGTCAGTTATCTTATGCCTGTTGCAATAAACATAAGTTTTGGCAGCAACTACGGAGACCACACAGGTACATCCCTGATAGAAACATATATCAATTCTGTATCATATGCCTGGAAAAACAGTATCTGTATAGGAACCGGCAACGAAGCCGATGCTGCAACACACACCTCGGGCATTCTTAAAACACGTCCGGAAAATATAGACCTTGCAATATCCGCCTATGAACGTAACCTTAACATGCAGATATGGAAACAATACTGGGACCGTATCAGTATTTCAATACTGTCACCGGCAGGCAGACTATTCGACCTTCCTGATGTAACTGACAGCGTTATACGAATACATACCGACAACACAACACTGCTTATATACAATGGGCTTCCGTCTCCATTCGCAATTATGCAGGAGATATATTTTGATTTTATTCCCGACTCCGAATATATAGGCTCAGGAATATGGCGTTTTATCCTCACTCCACAGAAGATAATATCAGGTGAATATAATATCTGGCTCCCCGCATCCGCTGCGCTTAATAATGCGACAGGCTTTCTTGCGCCTAACAGCGAGAAAACATTTACAATACCGTCAACCGCATCCCGTGCCATATCAGTAGGTGCATATAACAGTTCCAATAACTCATACGCTGCATTCTCCGGCCGCGGTTATTCACTTACCGGGGCAGGATTTGCGCTGGCAAAGCCCGACATATGTGCCCCCGGAGTCTCAATCAATGCAGGCGGGCGCACATTCACAGGTACATCTTTCGCAACGCCTTTTGTAACCGGCAGTGCCGCAATTATGATGGAATGGGGAATAGTCAGAGGTAATGACCCATTCCTATACGGAGAAAAGCTTAAAGCATACCTGATAAACGGTGCAAAACCTCTCCCCGGCTACAAAGAAGTCCCCAATGCATCAACAGGCTGGGGCGCATTATGCACACGCTCCAGCCTGCCTTTATAAAACATATTAAAATTATCAGCAATTGCCATACTGTTATTTGGATGTTTTTGTATCAATCTGCTCAATGTACTTCCAGGTTACGCCGCCATCATCAGATACATATCTTGCCGCAAGCGTCGGATTATTGTATGTGCTTCCGGCCGCCTGTGTAACAAGCAGCGACAGCTTGCCCGAAGAATCCTGTACCGGCGTATTAGCCTGTACAAATACTCTGTTCCACTGATACGTGCCGCCCACATTGTCGCTGAGCTGCTGTTCCTCAAGCATTACTGCCGAGAATGTTCCGCCGCCATCAAATGTTGCATACAGTGTCGTTGCCATATCAGAATCATACTTGTAAGTGATGAATCCCGTTGATGTACTAATGAACTTTGCACCCACTATTGCTTTTGCAATAGGTGTCGTGCCGACAAGCCTCCAGTTCTCACCGCCATCTGTCGTCTTGTATATCTGTGAGCCCTGCATATTCTGGCTCTTTGAATAACCTGCAACAATCACACCGTCATTATCTGACAGCATATTAATATACGCAAAGCTGACATCTGTAAGTTCTGCTACCTGTGAACTTGTCCAGTGTTCTCCCTTATCCTTTGTAAATATAACCGTAAGCGGAACTGATTTTCCTCCTATTGCCACACCACCATACAGGAACGCTGCATTCTGCGAATCAATCACATATATCCCCTCATCAACCGCCTTTTTGGAAGCCTCGCTGCTGTCATCCTTATTAGAATAACTGTGAAGAAGATATGCCGACTCAGCAGGAACCGTTGTCCACTTTTCCCCGCCGTCGAATGTTACCTGCACCTTATCGTCAACAAGCTGATACCTGTAAAGATTAGAGCTGTCTTTCGCACTCTGCTGCAATGCCGCCTGGTCCGTAACATATGTCTTAATTCCATATTCTTCAGGCATCTGTACTGATGCCGCAGATATTCTTGCAGTTCCGTCATACATATCTTCTATATTCAGGCGCACGACCCACTCACATATCATCCTGCCGTTAGAGACATAGCCTTTCCACGAGTCAAAGTAGTCGCTTTCCTTATTGTAAGCCTCCGCCGTGAATCCAATAATTACAGTATTATCATTACTGTTAATTACATTAATATCATTAACAGAAGCATTTTTTACAGCCTTGACACTTGGAACAAACCTGCCCTGCATCTGGTTAAGATATGCCGTCATCCATATACGTGACACATCAAGCAGCGACAGCGAATCTATCCAGTCATCACTTTCTTTTGCCGCAACAGCACCCGGCTGCACATCGCTGCCGCCGGCATCATCTATAACATTAAGATCCTTATCTATTCTTATTCCAAATGTATATTGTGACTTTATCTGCGTATCATTCTGATGAATCCTTCCATATTCATAATATGTAATCAATGCAACAACGGCTATAAAGCCGGCTGCCGCCAGTATTCTGATTCCATATCTGCTAATGAATCCTTTCATAAGCTTCATCTCTCCATTCAAAACGTGTAATCAAATAATACTTAGTTAAAGTCTTCTCTCCTTGCAAATACAAGTTCTCTTACGATAGCCTGATATCCCTTGTAATTCCATATTATGTACAAAGAAGCTGACGCCAGTACTGCCGCCGTAACAAGCACAGGAACACTTGTAACACCATTCCACGACTCAGCAATCCTGCGGTATGCATACGGACAGGCATACGCAATTATTATGGCAACCGATATGACAACTCCGTCATACAGAGCCTTCTTATTATGAATCCTCTTAAGATACATGTACACAGTAAGCCCAAAGACCTCACCAACAGGTCTGAAAAGTGCCGTAATCACCGACAGCATAAATGCCTGTCCGGCTCCCACTCCCGCAAGCACAAGTGCAATTCCTCCAAATACCGCATCCATAACCATTCTGTAGACAATTCTTCCAAAATAGTATCTGGCTGCATTAACTCCTGCCGTATTAAGCAGAAATGAATCATCCGGAGTCATTGTAAATATCGTCGTGTTGGTTATCGTTCCGCATACCGTTGACAGGATAAAGAATATATACACTATTGTCAATCCCTGCTGGCGCGCTATAAGCGGACATGACATTGCAAGTATCTTCCACGGAAGCCATGCCACCGCAAACACAAACGCAGTCTTTTTGGCAAGCTCCCATACAAGAAGCGCAAGCTGGACGAACACTTCAAGTACCGTCTTAAGTACATTGTCCTTGTGCGCATAAGGTTCATCCTTCATATGCTGCTTTATAAAATCAATTCTCAGCAGCATGTGTATCAGCATATTGCTGCCTTCCTGAAGCTTTATCACCCTGTCCGGAAACAAATCTCTAATTAATCTCATCATCATCTTCTCCTCCGGCAAGCAAGTCAATAACAGCCTGTCTTATCTCAGGTATCTCAAAACTCTCATCAGTTACTGCATTGAGTTCACCATTATTAAGGACAATAACATCTCCTGACAATGACCTTGCAACATCCACATTACCGCTTGTCACAATTATGATATGCTTATCTTTAAGTTCATCAATAATAGGCATCATATCATTAAAGAATTCCTCACTGCAATAATCGAATGGTGCATCGAGTGCTATTACATGCGGCTTCTTTATCAGCACAACCGCCATCTGCAGGCGTTTTCTCGTCTCCTTGTCACACGCACCGATCAGATGGTCATATACTTCCTGCGGTACTCCTGCCTCTTCACATGCCACATCCGCCTCTTCATTGCTGCACATATATCCGAGATATTCCCTCACCGTAAGATACGGCGGCAGTGTCGAATCTTCATGCACCATAATTGCACTTCCGTCACCGGATATGTATATCTCTCCGCCATCAGGCCTGCACAATCCGGCAATACACTCACACAGAAGCGTCTTGCCTGAGCCATGCGCTCCTATTACCGGATATACGCCGCCCTTGTCAAATGTGTAATTCGCATCGACAATCATCTCGATTTTATTGAATACTTTTTTCAAATTAGTTATCTGTAACACAGCAATCCCTCGTACATCTGTTATTTATAATATTTACATTCATCTTTGTAATATTTGTATCATTTTATTATAGTATAATACAAACAGCTTTGTAAACATGAAATCTTGTTCATTATATTGATAATCACTCATAATGTGTGATATAATTAACAATATTTGTGGAAATGAGGTTATTTATGAAATTTAAGGATTTTGCCCGAAAGCACTGGCGGATTTGGTATGTATCATATATTTTTATATATCTGCCATGGTTCTTTGCCATGGAGCATCTTGTAACAGATGCAACTCCCAACCTTCATATCATGCACTCTTTTGTTGATGATATGATTCCATTCTGTGAATATTTTATTATTCCTTATGGCATATGGTTTGTGTACATAGCAGTATCATGCTTCTTCATGTACTTCAAAGGCACCGATGAAGAATACCGGCGCTTTGCATGGTCGCTTATAATCGGAATGTCCACATGCATGCTTATATGTCTCATATATCCGAACGGAGTTGACATGCGTCCCGCTTCGCTTGAACACGACAATATATGTGCAAGGATAATCAAGCTGCTGTGGGCGACAGATACATCAACGAATGTATTTCCAAGCATCCATGTATATAATTCACTCGCGATACATATAGGTCTTGTACGTTCCAAAGCGCTCGAGAACAACAAGGGACTTAAAGCTCTCTCCCTTGTTACATGCATACTCATATGTATGTCAACGCTCTTTCTTAAGCAGCATTCATTCATCGATGTACTTGGGGCATGCGTACTTATGACGATAATATATTACTTTATTTATGTACCTGCAGAAGAACGCCGGCTTTCGTTCAGGCGCGCTTAAGCGGTCTGAGGCGCTAATATCAATTGAATACCTTCAAAAAGGCTGACAGCCCGGCTGGTGATTGCATCAATCCCGTTTCAGGCTGTCAGCCTTTTTATATACGCTTTTATGTACTTAAAGTTCCGGCATTACTATCTTGCAAGCCATCCTCCATCAACAGCTATTGTAAATCCGTTAACATAATCAGAAGCAGCTGAAGCAAGCCATACTACAGTTCCCTGCATATCCTCCGGAGTTCCCCAGCGTCCGGCAGGAATTCTGCCAAGAATCTCTTCGCTTCTGTCCTCATCATTGCGAAGCTGTGCTGTATTGTTAGTAGCCATGTATCCCGGTGCAATTCCGTTAACATTAATATTGTACTTAGCCCATTCATTAGCAAGTGCTCTTGTAAGTCCAAGTATCGCACTCTTAGTTGCCGTATATGCAGGAACGCGGATACCTCCCTGATATGAAAGCATTGATGCAACATTTATAATCTTGCCGCCCTGACCCTGCTTAACATACTGCTTTGCAAATGCCTGTGAAAGGAAGAACACAACCTTCTGGTTAACACTCACAACCTGATCCCAGCTCTCCTCATCATACTCTATGGCATCTATTCTCTTGATAAGTCCTGCATTGTTAACAAGGATATCAACCCTGCCATATGCAGCGAGTGCCTCATCAAGGATTCTCTGTACAGGCTCTGTTGTAGAAAGGTCTGCTATAACCTCTGTAAATTCACCGCCAAATTCTTCTATCTTCTTCTTAGTATCTTCACATGAACGTCTTGCAACGCCAACTACCTTAGCCCCTGCCTGTCCGAGTGCTACAGCCATTCCCTGTCCAAGTCCTGTGTTGGCACCTGTTACAACGGCAACTTTTCCTTTGAGATTAAACATATCAAGTATCATCATTATTCTCCTCCCTTTTGATTGTCTAATGATATCTATGTGATTCAATGCTGTTTATGCAGCATTAATTGAATCCTATTATTCTGTTCATGATTCTGTATCCTCTTGAAGATACTGCACGTCCGGCCTTGCCCGGAAGGTTGACTGTCCACCCGAGAATGCTGTAACGCAGCTTTCTGTACAGCTTCTCATCCTTCCTTCTGGCATACTGCCACAGCTCTTCCTTCTTCGCAAGAAGCTTATCATCCTTAGATATGATAAGCATTATCGAAGACACTTCCATCATTATTCTTAAATATTTTATCATATAATTAAGGCATTTGTCATTGTCTGTTATGTCAAATGAGAAATAATCCAGCATAATCTTAGTGACCCTTATCTGCTGGTCTATACGCTTTATCATTATCTGCTCATTAACGGACTGATCCTCTCTCCCGATAAAATATCTGTAAAAATTCGTATCAAGATAATACATATTCTTAACGCTCGGAAGCGGCTCAAACACAAATATGTTATCAACATAAAATGTATGCTTCGGGAGCTGTAATCCACAATCTTTAAGAAGCTGTGTCCTGTATATTACCGAATGCATAAGTATATACTGGTCAAGCTTAAAATGTCCTATCTCATCCCATGTGAACATTCTGTCCTTAGGAAATACATTCTCGTATCTTATAACCTTCTTATGCTTTGCACCAACCTTGTCATAAACATAATTGCATACAAGCATATCAAGCTCATCATCCCCCTCAGATGCCTTCCTGTCAAGCTCCTTAAGCGTTGCAAGCACTCTCTTATAGCTCTTTGCATCAACCCAGTCATCGCTGTCAACAACCTTGAAGAACTTGCCGGTTGAATTCTTAAGGCCGGTATTAACAGCCTCACCATGACCGCCGTTCTCCTGATGTACGGCCTTGATGATGCCGGGATACTTTGCAGCGTAATCATCTGCAATCTGTGCTGTATTATCCTTCACAGAACCATCATCAACAATTATAATCTCGACATCATCGCCTCCCGCAAGAAGTGATTTGATGCATTTGTCCATGTAAGCTGCTGAATTGTAGCATGGTATCGCCACTGATAAAATCTTCATTCCAATTACCGTTCCCTTCCGCTATTATAACTTTATTAAAATAGTTATAAGATTGGCAGCCATATGCATCGCAACCGGTGCCAATATTGTATTACGCCTGTCATACAATACCGCAAATACAATTCCCATAATAAATCCATACACAAGCTGTAGTACGCTTGCATGCCCCACCGCAAAAAACAGTGCTGATACTATTATCGCAGTGTGTCCCCTGAATACACACTTCATCCTTCTGTACATCAGCGCCCTGAATAAAAGTTCTTCAACCACCGGTGCAAATATTACAGATGAGACTATTGTAACAGCAATATTCTGCCTGTACACAGCCTGTATTCCTTCAAATCCGGGATCTGCCGATGCAAGCATTCCTGCTGCCCACGTTGCAGCCACACCTATTATTGCGCCTGCTGCAAACGGAATTATCAAATCCCTGACCGCATCTTTTTTCCATTCAAATACAAACTTAAGCATGCATTCCCTGTGCAGCATAAAAATCAGCACCGGAATCATTATTATCTGTCCGGCAAGCCCTGCCGTAACAGAGCTGCTGTCTGTTCTTCCTGTAACATACGGCACTATCGCCGTAACAAATTCCATAACAATCAGATATATAATATACGGGAATAATGCTTCCCATACCCAGACCGTATTTTTCCTTTTATTATCACACATGTCTTTTATTATACTTCCTGTCACATTAACAGTCAACCGCGCATAATTACCGTTATTCTCGTTCCTATATCTTTGCGGCTCAGCACATCAAAATATCCGCCGTGCCTGTCAATAATCCATTTGGCGATTGACAGCCCCAGCCCGCTTCCCTGGGCTTTGCTGTATCTTGCATTATCAGCCCTGTAAAACCTTTCAAACACATGCTTTACATCCTCGCTGCTCATTCCGATTCCGTTATCCTGAACATAAAGCATCGGTCTGCCGTCATCATTATATCCGCATCCCAGTGTAATCCCGTCACCCTTGTCAGTATACTTTGCAGCATTATCAACAAGTATTCTTACAGCCTGTTTAAGCATAGCCTCATCAGCATCAGCCTCAATATTCCCGCTGCTTTTGAATTCATATGTATGATTCCCGTCTATCATAAGAGATTCCTCATACACTTCCTTCATAACCTCATTAATGCTGATATGCTCTATATTGACCGGCTGCCTTCCGCTATCTCCTCTCGCAAGGAACAGAAGCTGCTCAACAAGTTCGTTCATATGTGACGATTCCTTACGTATCGCCGTTATTGACTCCTCAAGAATCTTAGGGTCATCCTTTCCCCATCTGTCAAGCATGTCAGCATAGCCCTTTATTACTGCTATAGGTGTTCTCAGTTCATGTGATGCATCCGATACAAAACGTACCTGCTGCCTGTATGAATCCCTCAGCCTGTCAATCATTGAATTGATGGCAGCCTCAAGTCCCTTTAACTCGCTGTCATTTGTCACAAGCTTCCCCTGCGGTCCGTCAGGCGTTATGCGCGATATGGCATTCTCCAGGTCATGTATTCTCGTCTCATCAAATGGCATAGTACTTATCTTGAATGCATCTTCTGATATCTCATTAAGCGGCTTCAGCCTTTTTCTTATAGGATGTATTCCCGTAACAGCATATACAGCAAGTCCGATAAGCTGCCATATATTAAGTACAGTCCACATCCATATGAACATTCTCGCAACAAACGTAATATCAGTTGTTTTTGTCAGACTCCCCGAATACAGTTCATACTCAGCCGTTCTGTCGCGCAGGTTAACTCGCAGCAGATATCCGTCTGCAGGCATGTTATATGCTGCCCCCGCATCCCTGTTAAGCCTCGCTTCGTATACGAATGTATACTGCTGCTTATCATATGATACATTACGTGTCACAGCAGGCACTCCCACAGGTGCATACACATACATTGCTTCAGGCAGCCCCCGTCCCCATGCAGTCCTGTTCATATATATGGCTGACAGCACAACAAGCGTAACCGCAAATATAATGTTAAACCCTGCAATTCTTCCCACAAGCTTCACAATCCACATAATATGCAGATTGCGCGCTGTCGAACCGAGTTTTTTTGATTTTCTGTCACCCTTCATAGCCAAGCCCCATTCTTATGACATCTTCAGTCAGTGTGACCTTATAACATAACCCACACCTCTTACAGTCTGTATCAGCTTAATTCCAAATGCATCATCAATCTTGCTTCTCAGATATCTGACATATACGTCTACGATGTTAGTCTCTCCTACATAATCATAACCGCACACCTTATCAAGGAGTGTCTCTCTCGACAGGACTATATCCATATTTTCAAGAAGTGTCTGCAGCATTGCAAATTCTCTCTGCGTCAGTTCAACATTATTGCAGTCAACAGTTACAATATGCTGCTTCTTATCAAGCTTCACGCGTCCGTCACCATTAGCAAGAACCGCAGCTCCTTTTACATCATCAGCACTCCTGCCGTCAGTGCCCGCACCGTCAGCCACGCTGCTCTTCTTAAGTGCACGCCTGATTCTCGCAAGCAATTCCTCTATTGCAAATGGTTTTGTAATATAATCATCTGCCCCGGCATCAAGTCCCGATACCTTGTCCATGACCGCATCCCTTGCTGTAAGCATTATAACAGGCAAATTGGAGGTTCTGCGCAATCTGCGCAGGACCTCCAATCCATTAAGTTCAGGCAGCATGACATCAAGCAGTACAAGATCACATTCTCCGGACTGTGCTGTCTCAAGACCGCTTCTTCCGTTATCTGCCTTGCATGTCGTATATCCCTCATGCATCAGCTCCAATTCCAGAAATCTTGCAATCTGTTCCTCATCCTCAACGATCAGAATTGTTGCCGCCATTGAATATATCCTCCCTTATATCGTCAGCCTTATCCGCTGCTTTGTCCATAAAGTCATTCACGCTGTCAACAGTGCTGTCCTTGATATCCTTGCCCTGAATCGAATATCTGAAACCCATGAAAAGACCTATAAGCATAACAATGACAACCGGCCAGAAGCCAACTACAAGCAGAATGACAAATACCGTTATCGGGAGTCTTATCATCTGTGATCCTGTCTTTTCGGCACATAAATAGTTCTCATTGCCCTTGCGCAGCGTATCGGCGCACCATCTGAAGAAAGCATTTATATAGTCGGAAAATGTCTTCTTATCAGCTGATGACTGCGTATTCTGGTAATCTCTGTACTGCTGCGCATACTGTGTCATCGGCGGGTTAGGTGCCTGTGTAGAGTAATGCGTTTCCTCCGGAGCCTTAACCTTACCAAGCTTTTCAAGATAAACAACTGCATCAAGCATATCCCACCCGCAGGCATCCAGCGCCGCTTTTGCATCCTCATAGGTTACTCCGGTCTTTTCCCTGAGTTTTTCAACTTTGTCCATTCTTTCCATGTCATCCATATTAATCTCCATTCCGCAGGTGTCAGAGTTCCGGAAGTTTCTCTCAATCTTCCAGCCTGACATTATGTCCGCCTGCATATTTTTAATCACTTCTGCATCCATGTCTTATTGGTTCTTCTGAATGTATCTATATAATAAATTCATAAGATTAAAATACAAATGTGAAAAAGATTAAAAACAGATTAAAATTAATACATAAATTAATTACATTCTCTCAGGAGTCCTGATTCCAAGGAGGTCAAGGCAGCATTCAAGGACATTACGTGTAAGTCCGAGAAGTGCAATGTAGCCCTGCTTCTTCTTTTCGTCAGTCTCTGCAAGAATCATCGTATCATGATAGAATCCGCCAAATGCATCCGCTACCTCATAGATGAACTGGCAGAGCTTATGCGGTGCATTGTCCTTATATGCGCTTTCAAATACCTCATTAAACTTAACAAGTGAAAGCATAAGCTTTTTCTCACTTGCATTCTTAGCCGTATCAATGCTGCACTCCTCAGGTCTGCCGCCATTCTCGGCATATTTGTTGAAGATTGACTTGATTCTTACAACTGTGTAGAGGATATACGGACCTGTATTACCCTCAAATGAAGTAAATCTGTCAATATCAAATACATAATCCTTAGATGCCTGATTAGACAGATCGCCATACTTAAGCGCTGCAAGTCCTACTATTCTGGCTGTCTTTTCAGCTTCCTCCTCGCTCATTGAGCGGTTCTCTGATGACTTTTCATATACAGCCCTGTTAATATCCTCAATAAGATACTGCAGGCGCATAACACCGCCGGATCTTGTCTTGAACGGCTTGCCATCCTTGCCGTTCATTGTACCGAAGCCAAGGAACGTCATATCTGCATCCTGCGGTACTATTCCTGCCTTCTTTGCAGTTCTGAATACCTGTGTAAAATGAAGCTCCTGTCTCTTATCAGCAAGATAAATGTATGCATCAGGGCTGTAAAGCTTCTCTCTCTCAACAAGTGTTGCAAGGTCTGAGGTCGCATAAAGTGCCGCACCGTCTGACTTACGGACGATACATGGAGGAAGCTCCTTCGTATCAGTCTCCTCCTGAATATCTACAACAATTGCTCCCTGGCTCTCATGTGCAATGCCATCATCAATCATCTTCTGAATCATATCCGGAATATATGGCTGCGCATCACTCTCTCCTTTCCAGAGGTCAAATGTAACATCAAGATTATCGTAATTCTTCTTAAGGTCTGCCTTGGAAACAGCCATTATGTGATTCCATATTGCAGTACATGCAGGGTCACCATTCTGCAGCTTTGCCGTTGCAAGATGTGCTCTCTCCATGAATGCAGGGTCTTCCTTGGATTTGGCACTGGCTGCAGGATATATCTCCTCAAGTTCTGATATTGTAAATGGTGCCTCCTTCGGATATTCGCCCTTGTAATTCTCATCAAAATATACAAGCTCCGGCTTTCTGTCGCGAAGCTCTTCTATAATAAGGCCCATCTGAAGTCCCCAGTCTCCAAGGTGGACATCGCCGATTACCTTATTACCTGCAAAGCGCTGTATTCTCTTAATACTCTCACCGATTACCGCTGAACGCAGATGCCCTACATGAAGAGGCTTGGCTGCATTGGCTCCGCCGTAATCAACGATAACCGTCTTCTCTTTACCTGCATTGGAATAGCCGTATTTGTCATCCTTTGCCATATCAGCAAGATAATTCTTAAGAAATTCCCCACCAAGTGACAGATTGATAAAGCCCGGCTTAACACTCTCAACCTTCTCAAATACTTCACTGCCTGCAAGCTTTGCAGCTACATCATCCGCTATCATAAACGGAGCCTTCTTATATGCCTTGGCTGCTGCCATCGCTCCGTTACACTGGTACTCGCACAGATCCGGACGGTTAGATACGGTTACTTTCGCATACTGCTCGTCATAGCCGCATTCCGCAAATGCTTTCTTAAGCTCGTCCGTTAAAAGTTCAACTACTGTTTTCATTAATTCGACCTCATTTCACTGAATTTATCATGTTAGTTCGCATTATAAGCAACATATATAAGTACTGTTAATATTCTACCTCAAGCAGATACAGGCCATAGCTCTCCGCCGGCTTGCTTATCTCTACTCCCTTTACTCCGTCAAGAAGCTTCCTGACATCCTCCGGCCTGCGCTCTCCGCTGCCGATATCAAGAAGTATTCCTATCATAAGCCTTGCCATATTATGCAGGAAATCATCTGCCTTTATTGTAATCTCAAGAGTATCTCCGTCATCATATATATCTACACTCTCGACATTCCTTACTGTAGACTTGTTCTTTTTGACTGTCGAGAACACCTTGTAATCATGCTCCCCAAGGAAATACTGCGCCGCTTTATTCATTGCATCAACATCCGGCTTGTGGAATGTATGATACATGTATCTTCGTTCAAATACGTTGGCTATATTCTTAGTGTCAACTCTGTATACATAAGTTCTTGACTTTGCGTTAAGCTGGCTGTGAAACCGCTCCTGAGTCTCTTCCAGCTCAAGAACCGCTATATCCTGAGGCAGATATCTGTTAAGGTAATTCTGAATCTCCCTCGCCCTGTATTCACGGTCAAGCTTAAAGTTAGCCACCTGCCCGTATGCATGCACTCCCGTCTCTGTTCTTGAGCCGCAGAATATCTCCACATCACTACCGGTCATCTTTTTAAGTACTTCTGTTATCCTGGCAGATACCGTATTGGAATTATCATCTCTTCCCATTCTCTGCCAGCCTGCATATCTTCCGCCGTCATATTCAAGCGTCATCCTGTAATTATACATATCTCTCCATTCCCGTGTCAGCAAATCTGACTTATCAATGATGTCTGAAGCAATTATATTTTGCTTATTGTTTATCATAAAGAATCAAATGCTATTATACACTACCTATTTCTGCTTTGGCAAGGCTATCATCATATCCTCAAGCATCTTACGCCCTTCCTCCGGGTCTGCCTCCAGCAGATATCTTGCAGCCTGTAGCTGTCCGTAGAAGTCATGGCGCAGCTTTGCCATCGCTTCTATTCGCTCAAGCGTCCGGCGGTAGCTCTCCTCCTCAAGGCTTCGTGCAGTTTCTAAGCGGGTAAGATGGGATTTTAATTCGAGCTCGGATGATTTTTTACTCATAAATACCATGAGAAATATGATTATCCCTAAAATTACTATCACATTGATTATCAGCGGAGCTATGTATTCCACGGATTTATATGCAAACACAGACTCTTTGCTTGCTACAAGCGTAATCATAATACTATACACCATCATGATTGCCGAAACGAATGTTGCCATGCTGCTATACATCAGATTCTTTGATTCTATTTTTCTTATTATAATTATCGTTATAATATACAGAACAATTATCAGAGGAAAATTATACAGATATCCCAAGGTTGTTCCTATCTCATAATTGGTTGCATCTCCATTGGGAATAAAAAACCACAGCAATGATGAAAAAGTCGTAACAAACGAGAATATCAGATGTATAAATATATTTTTAAATATATTGCCATTAACTGATGTTATCAGCAAAACTATCACAAGCATTTGTATTACCGGAATAGTGCATACACCAACAACAGAATCTACCGGAAGTACAAATTTCAATATTGAAAGTGGCATGATACAGATAAAGCATCTTAATGCATACCTGAGCCTCGAAATTTTAAAATCAAACACATATTGCTCCGCAATAAATAATGTGCTGCTAAACGCACTATACAAAATATAATTAATCACGAATATCACATTCTCATTCATACACCCCGACCTGCTTTCTCATATCCTCAAGCATCTTACGCCCCTCATCCGGGTCTGTCTCCAGCAGATATCTTGCAGCCTGTAGCTGCCCATAGAAATCATGGCGCAGCTTTGCCATCGCTTCTATTCGCTCAAGCGTCCGGCGGTAGCTCTCCTCCTCAAGGCTTCGTGCAGTTTCTAAGCGGGTGAGGTGGGATTTTAATTCGAGCTCGGCATTCTTCATATATGCAAGCACAACAGCAACCGTAATAAAAATCAGCATGCCGGCGGTTATTATTGCAACAACAATTGTGTAATCAGTCGATTTGTATGCAAATAACGCACTCATCTGCAATAAGGCTAACAGTGCCAGCATATAAACAGCAACTATCATTGTAAGTAATGCCATACTCCCCTCAAGCCCTACCTTCTTTTTCTGCATTCTCCTGAATAGTCCTGATATAACTTCCAATTGGATATATAATATAGGAATTGTACACAAATAGCCAAGCGTAGTGCCTATTTCGTAATTAGATGCATCTCCATTTGGAAGGTACATCCATATCATCCCATTCAATATATCAGAGCAAACATATATTGAATGTACAAACAGACATCTCCCTAATGTATCACTGTAAAATATTTTAAATGTTGCAATCGTTATCAGATTGCTGGCTAATGCTATAAAATAAACCCCACCTCCATACATAGGCATTGAAAATTTAATCATTCCGCTTATAATAACAAACAATATGTTAAATGCTATTATCTTCTTTACCGGATATTTGGGTGTAAGAGTCTTAATCTCATAGATAAGTTCTGATACACTGACTATCGTATACAATATAAAATTTATTACCAATATGACATTCTCATTCATACACCCCGACCTGCTTTCTCATATCCTCAAGCATCTTACGCCCCTCATCCGGGTCTGTCTCCAGCAGATATCTTGCAGCCTGTAGCTGCCCATAGAAATCATGGCGCAGCTTTGCCATCGCTTCTATTCGCTCAAGCGTCCGGCGGTAGCTCTCCTCCTCAAGGCTTCGTGCAGTTTCTAAGCGGGTGAGGTGGGATTTTAATTCGAGCTCGGCATTCTTCATATATGCAAGCACAACAGCAACCGTAATAAAAATCAGCATGCCGGCGGTTATTATTGCAATTACCACAGTATACCCGGAGGATTTGTATGCAAACACTGAACTTATCTGCAACAGTGCTGACAACGCCAGCGTATATGCTGCAAATGCCATTGTAAGTAATGCTATATTCCACTCAAGCCCTATCTTCTTTTTCTGCATTCTCCTGAATAGCCCTGATATAATTTCCATCTGGACATACAATATAGGAATCGTACACAGATATCCTATTGTTGTACCTATCTCATTATTAGCTGCATCACCATCCGGCAGATACATCCATATCATACTGTTCAATATATTAGCTGACACATACATTGCATGCACAAACAGGCATTTAAAATATTTATCCAGATAAAATATTTTAAATGTTAAAAGGGCTATCAGATTATTTATTATAGCCAGCAGGAAATCCCAGCCTCCATATACCGGCATAAAGAACTTAATTGTTCCGCAAATTATAACTATCATCCACAGGGATAATATTGTGCCTGCCGAAGCCTTTGGTGTAAGCGTTTTGATTTCATAACCGAAAACCATCAAACTTCCGATTGTATACAATATATAATTAATCACGAATATCACATTCTCATTCATACACCCCGACCTGCTTTCTCATATCCTCAAGCATCTTACGCCCCTCCTCCGGGCCTGCCTCCAGCAGATACCTTGCAGCCTGTAGCTGTCCGTAGAAATCGTGGCGCAGCTTTGCCATTGCTTCTATTCGCTCAAGCGTCCGGCGGTAGCTCTCCTCCTCAAGGCTTCGTGCAGTTTCTAAGCGGGTGAGGTGGGATTTTAGTTCGAGTTCATTGCTCTTTATATATGCCAGCGCAAATGCAATGCTCATTGTAACAAGCATAAATATTAACATTATTCCCAATGGAATTATGTATGCCGGAGATTTGTAAATATACAATCCGACCGCAACCGACATATACGATGCAAACACGCTGTACGTTGAAAATGCAAATGCAAGCACAGCCACAGAGTATGCCATCCGTATATTCTTTTTCTGCATTATGTTAATTACCCGTGTAAGTATAAAATACAACGAAAAGACAAGCGGAGTTGCACACAGATACCCGATTGTTGTGTCTATCTCATAATTCGTTGAGAGAGGATTTGGCATAAAACTCCACACCAGGCTTGACAGGACGCTTACTGTAACAAACATTGCATGTACAAATATGCATTTGCCAAGCTTTTCGTCATAGCAGACCTTAAGGTATATTACATACATTACATTTATAAGCAGCGAAATAGCATTCTGTCCATCACCATAAACAGGTAAATTAAACTTAATCAGGGTCGGTACAAAAAACATTGCCGCATATATTAATATATTTTTTACCACGCCATACTTTGACTTTAGGACAGTAGACTCAAAGACAGGGCATGCAAGGCTTCCCACATTGTAAAAGATATAATTAATCACGAATATCACATTCTCATTCATACACCCCGACCTGCTTTCTCATATCCTCAAGCATCTTACGCCCCTCCTCCGGGCCTGCCTCCAGCAGATACCTTGCAGCCTGTAGCTGTCCGTAGAAATCGTGGCGCAGCTTTGCCATTGCTTCTATTCTCTCAAGTGTCCGGCGGTAGCTCTCCTCCTCAAGGCTTCTAGCTGTCTCCAGACGGGTGAGATGGGATTTCAATTCTACTTCACTGTTCTTTGCATAAGCAAATTCAATTGTCACGCTCATTGTGACGAACATAGCTGCCAATATTATTATGAACGGGAGTACATATGATAATGAATCAAACGGATATACGCCTGCCGTGACCAATATATATGATACAAACATATTATAAAATGCAAACGCACCGGCAAGAACAGCTACCGCATAAACCATACGGACATTCTTTTTCTGCATGACGTTAATAATTTTGGAAAGTATGAATAATGATGCATACATAACCGGATTAGAGCACATGTAACCTATAATTGTATCAACCTCATAATTGGTAGATGCCGGGTTAGGCATAAAATTCCACGTCATACTTGAAGCCACACAGACCATAAGAAACATTGCATGCACAAATATGCATTTTACAAATTTATCTTCGTAGCGCATTTTCAGATATATTACATACATTACATTTACTACAACCGAAAGCATATTCTGTTCGCCGCCGTAAAGAGGTGTAAGAAACTTAACAGTTGTCACCAGCCAGTATGTAGCTACATATATATACATTATCAGCATGTTGCAGCGCCTTGGCTTAAGGACATTTAACTCAAGAACCGGGCAGCCCATACTGCCGATATGATAAAGACCGTAATTAATGGCAAATATCACATTCTCATTCATACGCTTTCACCTGCTTCGGTACAAGCATCTGCATTGTTGCCTGAAACTCACCGTCCGCCCACTTGTAGCCGAATTTGCCGTTGTACTTTTCAGCTATATCATTAAGGATTCTGAGTCCGTAGCCATGCCCCGGACGCGGTGCCTTGCGCATCTGTTTTTTTGCCTGGGCATTAACGGTGTTGCGCACAACAACACAGAGGTAATCGCCTCTCATGTCGCATTTTACCGATATATGCCGCCTGCTTCTGTCATCTATGTCAGAGCACGCCTGAATCGCATTATTCAGAAGATTGGTAAATACACTGCACAGGTGCAGGTTGGCGATTCCCGATGTCTCACCAAGCCTGACATCCGTTTCAAAATCTATATTGCCACATTCGCACATATACGCCTTTTCCTTGAGGATTACGTCAACCACCACATTGCCGCAATATGTAAATTCCTTTGTGCTTTTGATTTTTTCTTCAAGCCTGTCCAATCGTTCATTAAGTCCGCCCGACATCTTCTTCTCGTACAAGTCATAGATTTCCTTTAACTCACGGCTGTATTCTTCCTTCATGGTCTCAAGCAGAAGTTCTTCATTGCTGCTCTTTTCCTGCTTCTGGCGGATAAGCGCAAGCTCACGTTCCCTGTTATCAATGTCATTCTGCAATGTTCCCCTCTGCTGCATACTGAACAGCACCCACATGAGTACACAGTCCACAAGAAGTCCGCTTATCATTGTAACCGCTACAAGCACTACATTATTGTACTCCGTCGAATCCTCGATATATCTGAGAAGCAGAAGCTGTGACACCGGAAATAATACGGCAAATATATTATAAAACGGAAAATCGGCATATTTTCTTTTCATAAGTACAAATGTAATAATGTAAACTGCCGATACCTGCAATATATCAGCCATCATCAGCGCCTTTACTCCCAGCTTTGTATACATTACGGCTGCGACAGCCTCAGCCGCAAAGCTTACAGCAATAATCAACGCCTGCCATCTGATATTCTGCTCCCTGCTCCACGCAGGCTTTATCAGCTTTATTCCGACAGGGTATATTGCTTTCGTTACGAGTATCATCACAATTATGCACATTACAATCTTCATATTCTGTTTTTATCCCTTTTACTTTAATATTAATTATTTAAGTGTATCTCCAACGTAATCAAAGTACGCCTGCTCAAATGCTTTCTTCCTTATCTTACTCACCGGTATCACATCATTAATTCCTTCAAGCAGCACCTCCCCTCTTTCAATCCTCCTGACAAAATCAAAGTTCACCATATAGCTGCGGTGACATATGCAGTAATTTGGCGGCATTTCCTTAATAATCTCAGAAAATGCCTTGTACACCTCAATATTCTCCCTTATCGTATGAATAATCACATTGTGTCCACGGCTTTCTATGTAGCGGATGTGTGCCAGCGGAAGCGTAACTGTTCCGCCTTTCTGCTTAATTGTCATGCTGGCCTCTCCCGATGTCCGGACATCGCTCACAGCCTTCAGAATAAGCCTTTCAAGTGCCTGCTGTTTCACCGGCTTTGCCAGATATCCCTCGATATTGGTTCTCTTCATAAATACCGCTTCTATATATCTTTGTGAATATCCCGTAAAAAATATAAGCTTAGTCTCAGGAGCCAGGCGGTATAGCTGTGAGGCACAGTCTATTCCCGTCCGTCCGGAATTCCAGTCGATATCCATCATGACAATATCGTAATAAATACCTGTATTTATCCTTTCCATAAATGCATCCATATCACTGTAGTATTCTGCCTCATCAACTACGCTCAGCTTATTGATAACACTGCGTACCTGCCGCAGAGCGTTTTCCTCATCATCGCACACTGCAATCCTCATACTTTTATCCCCATATTAATGCTGCTCTTTACTGCTTTTTGTATATAGCGTCTTATATTTGTGTATTTTTATACATTTGTATTCTATATTATCATATTTTCCTATAATACACCATAGTAATAAAAAAGGATACTCCACCGGCCTTACAGGTCTTAATGAAGTATCCTCTTAATAAAATAAACCAGATATTAAATTCTTAAATGAACCGTGTCAAAAACTGTCAGAATCAATCCTTATCGCCAACGCTGTAGTTAGGAGCTTCCTTTGTGATATGAATATCATGTGGATGGCTCTCTCTTAATGCTGCTGATGTAATCTTGACGAATCTGCCGTTCTCCTGAAGTGTTGGGATATCAGGAGCGCCGCAGTAACCCATGCCTGAACGTAAACCGCCCATAAGCTGGAATATTGTATCTTCAACAAGTCCCTTGTATGCAACACGTCCTTCAACGCCTTCAGGAACAAGCTTCTTGGCATCTGTCTGGAAGTAACGGTCCTTGCTTCCATTCTCCATGGCTGCGATAGAACCCATGCCTCTGTATACCTTATACTTTCTTCCCTGGAAGAGCTCGAATGTTCCCGGGCTCTCGTCACATCCTGCAAATATGCTTCCGAGCATACATACAGAACCGCCTGCTGCGATAGCCTTAACGACATCACCTGAATACTTGATACCACCATCTGCGATAAGTGGGATTCCGTATTCCTTAGTAACATTGTAAACATCCATAACTGCTGTAATCTGTGGTACACCGATACCTGCAACAACTCGTGTTGTACAGATAGAACCAGGTCCGATACCAACCTTGACTGCATCTACGCCGGCCTCAATAAGAGCCTTGGCAGCCTCACCTGTAGCGATATTACCTGCAATTACCTGAAGATCAGGATAAGCAGCCTTAATCTCCTTAAGGGTCTTAATAATATTCTTTGAATGTCCGTGTGCCGAATCAATTACAATAACATCTACTCTTGCCTTAACAAGTGCATCAACACGCTCAAGTACATTCTTAGTAATTCCTACTGCCGCACCGCAGAGAAGTCTTCCCTGTGCATCCTTAGCTGAAAGAGGATACTTAATCTGCTTCTCAATATCCTTAATTGTGATAAGTCCCTTAAGATTGAAATTCTCATCAACAATAGGAAGCTTTTCCTTTCTTGCCTTAGCAAGAATCTTCTTAGCCTCATCAAGTGTAATTCCAACAGGAGCAGTAACAAGATTCTCTGAAGTCATGCACTCCTTGATTGGTCTTGAGAAATCCTCTTCAAACTTAAGGTCTCTGTTAGTAATGATACCAACAAGCTTGCCGTTCTCTGTAATAGGAACACCTGAAATTCTGAACTTAGCCATAAGATTATTGGCATCTTCAAGTGTATTATCAGGACTCAAATAAAATGGATCAGTGATAACCCCGTTCTCTGAACGCTTAACCTTATCAACTTCCTCTGCCTGCTGCTCGATTGACATATTCTTGTGGATGATACCTATACCACCCTGTCTTGCCATTGCAATTGCCATTCTGTGCTCAGTAACAGTATCCATACCTGCACTCATCAAAGGAATGTTCAACTTGATCTTCTTAGTCAGATGCGTGGACAAATCCACCATGTTTGGTGTGACTTCTGAGTATTGAGGCACTAACAGTACATCATCAAATGTAATGCCTTCACCAATAATCTTACCCATTTTACTTTTTTCCTCTCTTTCTCTGTATTCTTTTATGCAAACACCATAATGCCAAAAATATCCGAGTACGTCGGATATTCATGGTGTGGCGTCATTGCCGCTTTAATGTATTTGTACAAGTGTAGCAGATTCATTTTGTAAAGTCAATACTAATTATCTGTCATATACCTTGCCCTGTGCAACTGCCTTAATTGCCGCAAGCATTCTCTCATCCGGCTGTATGATAATCCTCACCATCTCGTTATTGGACGGAAGGTATAATACATAGCAGCCCTCATCTCCCTTATTGGAAGAATAATCGGAGGTCTTAAGCTTCTGATGCTTTCTGTATTCAACCTTCTCTGAACCTGTCGGAGCCATGATGTCCATTCTCGCAACATTATATGTCCCGCAATGCTTTCTTGAAGACTTAGCCATTATTCTGTCAATTGAAAGTTCCCCGTCAACCAGCTCATACTCATATTCCGCATCATAATAACGCCACAGGAGTATAAGAAAAAGCCCGAAGCACGCTGTCAGGATAACTCCGAATCCAACAAGATATCTTATAAGGAATACCGAGACGAGTGTAAGTATTCCAAGTCCAATCTTGTAAAATAACGCCATCTTCGGCGGATTAACCTTTATAATCTGTTCAACACTGATGTCTTCCATAAATTCTCCAATCCAGTTCGTATTGCATGTAGCAAAAGTCTTATGTCAGTAATATTATAAGCCAGACTCTCTATGTAATCAACTTTAATTTTCCACGCAGCATTTACATATTTTTGCATGTAATGCACATTATAATAAAAACAGGTCAGAAATGAATCGGAGGTTACTATGACTGGCAGGAAAAAGGAGCTTATAAAATATGAAATTCACGGCCGCATCGTCGAATGTGAACCTGACGAAACTCTCAAATACGAAGTTGCTGATGAGCTTGGTCTTCTTGATAAAGTAATTGATTCGGGCTGGAAGCAGTTAAGTGCGCGTGAAGCCGGAAGAATTGGCGGAATTATCGGCAGAATACGTAAGAATGAAGATAATAACAAGTCCAATGCAAAGCATTTATAACCGGCTTCTGTTACACGTTTCATCCTGATGCATGCGCATTAAAAAAGCCTTCCATAATCATATGAGGTTCAAAACCAGATTATGGAAGACTTTTTATTATACATTATCGCTATTGTATATATTACAGTGCTTTGATTCTGTCGATAGCCTTAACTGTATTCTCATATGAGCCAAATGCTGTCAGACGGAAGTAGCCCTCGCCGCTTGGACCGAAGCCTGAACCAGGAGTACCAACAACATTAGCTTTCTCAAGAAGATAATCAAAGAACTCCCATGAAGTCATGTTGTCAGGTGTCTTAAGCCAGATATATGGTGCATTAACACCACCTGATACAGTGTAGCCTGCTGATGCAAGTCCCTCACGGATAACCTTTGCATTATTCATATAGTAAGCGATCTGCTCTGCTGTCTGCTTTCTGCCTGCCTCTGAATATACAGCCTCGCCTGCACGCTGTACAATATAAGGAGCGCCATTGAACTTGGTTCCATGTCTTCTTGCCCAGAGGCTGTGAAGCATAACACCATTGCTCTTAAGGTCCTTAGGAATAACTGTAAATCCAAGACGAAGTCCTGTAAAGCCTGCATTCTTAGAGAAGCTTCTAAGCTCGATTGCACATGTTCTTGCTCCCTCGCACTCATAGATCGTATGAGGCACATCAGGCTCTGAGACATATGCTTCATAAGCTGCATCGTAGATGATGACTGCGCCAACCTTGTTAGCATAATCAACCCATCTCTGAAGTTCTGCCTTATTGATTGTAGAACCTGTAGGATTATTAGGGAAGCAGAGGTAGATAATATCAGGAGTTTCCTTAGGAAGCTCAGGTGCAAAGTTAGTTGCCGCTGTACATGGCATGTAGATAACATTGCTCCATCTCTGCTCATCAGCGATATAATCACCTGTTCTGCCTGCCATTGCATTAGTATCAACATATACAGGATATACAGGGTCACATACTGCAATCTTATTGTCTACTGAGAAAATGTCTCCGATGTTACCCGAATCACTCTTAGCTCCGTCACTGACAAAAATCTCATCTGCGCTGATATCTGCACCACGCTTCTTATAATCGTTCTCAGCTATAGTTGAACGAAGGAACTCATATCCCAGATCCGGTGCATAACCTCTGAATGTCTCAGCCTTGCCCATCTCATCAACTGACTTGTGAAGTGCTTCGATAATTGCCGGTGCAAGCGGCTGCGTAACATCACCAATACCAAGTCTTATAATATTCTTATCAGGATTAGCCTCCTGAAATGCTGCAACCTTCTTGCCGATTGTTGAGAAGAGGTAACTTCCCGGCAGCTTAAGGTAATTGTCATTAATCTTAAACATTAATACTGACCTCCGTTTATTATGAAATGTTTATCTGCAATACATCATTGCTATCTTATCACTTTATCCCTGATATATCAATATCGCCATCGAACACTGTAACCGCAGGTCCTTCCATATATACTGTATTCTCTTTGCGGTTCCAGCTGATATTAAGCTTTCCTCCAAGCACATGCAGAACTGCCTCATCCTCAGTTAATCCGTTGAGTACAGCCGCCACAAGACTTGCACAGCATCCCGTTCCACAGGCAAGTGTCTCTCCTGCTCCGCGCTCCCACACACGCATCAAAAGATTATTTTTATCAATAACCTTGATGAATTCCGTATTGATTCTCTCCGGGAATGCCTTATGATTCTCAAACAGCGGTCCAAGCTCCTCTATCTTAAAGTTATCCATGTCAAAATCATCATCCATGAATACAACGCAGTGAGGATTACCCATAGACACACATGTAACCTTATAGTCCCTGCCTGCAACCGTAAGCGTCTCACTCACAACAGCATCCCTGATTGTATCTTTTGTAATTCCTTCTATGTCCTTACCGCTGATATTGACCGGAATATCGGATGCTTTGAGAATAGGGCTCCCCATATTGACCCTCACACTCACAACCCTGTCTGTCGCAGGGTCTACATTAAGCTGTATGTACTTAATCCCGGCAAGTGTATCTATTGCAAGCTCCTTCTTATCAGTCAGCCTGTAATCATATACATACTTAGCCACACATCTGATTCCGTTGCCGCACATCTGCGCACGGCTTCCGTCAGAATTATACATCTCCATGAAGAAGTCCGCCTTATCAGACGGCTTTATGAGGATAAGTCCGTCTGAACCTATTCCAAAATGTCTGTCACTCACAAACTTTGCAACTGCCCCGGCATTCTCAATCGATGTCTTCGTACAGTCAACATAGACATAATCGTTGCCTGCACCATGCATTTTTGTAAATCTCATAAAATACCTCATTCTACGAATAAATTCCAATTACCATCTGTGCAGATTCAACAAAACTGTTACCACTGTCCATGCTGCACTTCTGGATGTAGCGATGTGCCTCAGGCTCGGTGAGGTTATTCTTCTCCATAAGGAGAATCTTAGCCTGATCTATTATCTTCTGTTCTTCTTCCGATCTCTGTCTCGGCTGTATGCGTGCCTTACGCCTTCTCCTGAGCTGTGACTGCATCATCATCTGCAGAGTACTTAAAAGGTCATTAACCTTGATTGGCATGGCTGCACATACTATGTCATTATATTCACAATCACTCCAAAGACTCTTAGATGCAACCAGCAGAAGCTGAAAACTCCTTGGCTTATACTCATAAAGGTCTGTATAAAGCATGTCGCTCAGCTTATATCCGCATATTATAATTCCATCCGACAGATTATCCGCAATGTTAATTGCCTGCGCTCCTGTAGTGCATGGTGGTGCAACAGTATAGCCGTTGCGGACAAGCAGACCTTTTATTGCCTTGGCGTCCTCAATCTTTGGAAATGCTACTACTATCGTTGCCATATTAAAATTCCCTGCAATTAATATTTGTTAAGGTACTCATCTAATTCCCACTGTGTAACCTGTCTGCGGTATGAGTTCCACTCCTGCTCCTTAGCCTCAAGGTACTTCTTTGAAACATGAGGTCCGAGTACATTCATGATAAACTTATCTTCTCTTAAGCACTGGAGTGCCTCATAGAGGTCTACTGGAAGACTGTCGATTCCGACAAACTTTCTCTCGTCATCTGTCATGTCAAATATATTGCAGTCGATTCCTGAAGGTGCTGCAAGCTTATTCTTAATTCCGTCAAGTCCTGCTGCAAGGCATACAGCAAGTGTAAGATACGGATTAGCTGTAGGATCCGGGCTTCTGAGCTCGATTCTTGTGCTCTGTCCTCTTGATGCCGGTATTCTGATAAGCGGGCTTCTGTTAGTTGCTGACCATGCAATATAAAGCGGTGCCTCAAAGCCCGGAACCATTCTCTTATATGAGTTAACAAGCGGATTGGCAATAGCTGTTATAGCCTTCATATGCTTCATAAGTCCCGCTATAAAGTGATATGCATCCTCACTTAATCCGAGCTTGCCATCTGTTCTGTCGAATATATCCCTGCCTGTATCCTTATCTGCAAGTGACATATTTACATGCATACCCGAACCACATGAATTCATTGTAGGCTTTGGCATGAATGTTGCATGAAGTCCGTGTCTCTGCGCAATAGTCTTAACCGTGAGCTTGAATGTCATAAGGTTATCTGCCGTTGCAAGTGCCTCGTCATATTTGAAATCTATCTCATGCTGTGCAGGAGCTGTCTCATGATGTGAAGACTCAATCTCAAATCCCATATCCTCAAGAGTAAGAATCATGTCACGGCGTACATTCTCAGCCCTGTCAGATGGTCCAAGGTCAAAATATCCTGCCTTCTCATGTGTTATTGTTGTCGGAAGTCCGTCATCATCCGTATGGAACAGGAAGAACTCACATTCAGGGCCCACATTGAATGTATATCCCATCTCATCAGCTTCCTTAAGCACTTTCTTAAGGATATATCTCGGGTCACCCTCAAAAGGTGTTCCGTCTGTCTTATATACGTCGCAGATAAATCTTGCAACTCTTCCCTGCTGCGGCCTCCATGGGAATATCTCAAATGTATTCAGATCAGGATGCAGATACATATCTGATTCCTCAAAACGAACGATTCCCTCAAGTGCCGAGCCGTCAAACATACACTTGTTATCAAGTGCCTTCTGAAGCTGGCTTGAAGTAATTGCGACATTCTTAAGAACGCCAAAAATATCAGTAAACTGAAGTCTTATGAACTCTACGTCCTCTTCCTCTACAATCCTGAAAATATCTTCCTTAGAATAATCATGCATATCGCATAAATCCTCCCAAAAATAGTGTATGGCAAAAGTGCCACTATGATTATAAAATCCATTTAATCTCTTGTCAATAAAATCAGTATTTTCATGCGCTTTTCACAGGCAGACTGTGACATAATATTTTGTCATATTTCCAATATTGCAAATTTCGACATCCCCATATATAATTAAGTCTGATATTAATAAGAAAAGAAAGGGTTAATCATGAATTTCATCAGACAAAAAACAACTCGTCTTCTGGCGATGCTGCTTGTTATGTCATCCTTACTTGTGTCAGGATGCGGAAGTAACGCAGCAACCGCAGTTGATGCCACTATTGGAAACACATCGGAGACAGTGGCACAGGCTGTTACCGAAGCCGAGACTACCACACCGGCACCCAAGAGCACCGAAGTCAGTCTTATGATGATTGGCGACATGCTTATACATGAGGGAGTGTATAAGAGCGGACTTCAGGATGATGGCACATATAATTTTGACCATCTCTTCAAGAATATCCTTCCTGATGTCAAGGCTGCCGACATATCAATTGTCAATCAGGAGACAATACTCGGAGGAACAGAGCTGGGACTCAGCGGATATCCGGCCTTCAACAGTCCTTATGAGATTGCGGATGCAATAAGTAAGGCAGGTTTTAATGTGGTTCTCCATGCCACCAACCACACACTTGACAAAGGGCTTAAAGGCGTAAACAATGACATTAACTACTGGAAGAACAATTTCCCTGATATAAAAGTATTGGGAATAAATGAAAATGAAGAACAGTACAACAGCATTTATGTATACGAAAAAGATGATTTCAAGATATCAATCCTTAACTATACATACGGAACAAACGGAATACCGCTTCCATCCTCTAATCCATACGTTGTTAATCTTCTTGATGAAGATAAGATAAGAACCGATGTTGCCAAGGCGAAGGAGCTTTCAGACCTTGTAATTGTATGCCCTCACTGGGGTACGGAATATGTCTACACGCCTGACTCATGGCAGAAAAAATGGACAAACCTCTTCCTTGAGCTCGGTGTTGATGTAGTAATCGGTGCACATCCTCATGTTATCGAGCCTGTAGAGGTTAAGACACGCGATGACGGACATCAGATGCTTGTATACTATTCACTTGGTAATTTTGTGTCTAATCAGGACCATTCTCCGCGAATGCTTGGTGCAATGGCCAAAGTTACAATGGTTAAGGATGATTCCGGTGCATACGTTAAGAGCTACAGTGTAGTGCCTCTTGTAACACAGAAGCTCTTCGGCAAAGGCCAGATAACGACTTATAAGCTTTCTGATTACACACAGACTCTTGCATCACAGAATGCAATAAGGCGTGACGAGAACGGCGCGGATTTCTCACTCAGTTTCTGCCAGAATCTTGCACAGCAGGTATTCGGCGATATGTGGACCGGTGAGGTACAGATGATGCCATCTGATGATGCAGAAGCCGCATCAAAAACGCAGACTTCAAAAGCCGCACAAAGCAACTAATACCCTGCTTACAATTTGATTACAATAAAAATCGCAGATGAGCGTTACGGGTGATGATTCCCGTATTCGCTATCTGCGATTTTTATTTGTATATCAGCATTCATCAAGCAGCTTTTCAAATTCACTCTGTGGAATCGGTCTGGAGAAATAATATCCCTGAATATAATCACTTCCGCATTCCTTAAGAAACTCTACCTGTTCCCTGGTTTCCACTCCCTCAGCGACTATCTTTATTCCAAGCTCATGTGCCATGCTTATAATTGAGTGGATAATCTTCCCGCTCTTCTTATTCTCTCCAAGCATCCTTATAAACTGCATATCAAGCTTTATAATATCAAAATCATAATTGGCTATCGTTCCATATGAAGAGAAACCGCTTCCAAAATCATCAAGCAGCAGTCCCACTCCGAGCGAACGCATCCTGCCAATCATCTCTTCTGCCCTGTCATTAAGAGACATATAAGCCGACTCAGTAATTTCAAACATTCTGTAAGGTCTGAGACTGCTCTTCGCTATTATCTCATCTATAATTGCTGACGGAGTCTTGGCATCATAAAAATCCATTCTTGAAAGGTTGACTGTTACCGGTACCACATGCCTGCCGCTGTTAAGGCGGTCTTCGATAAACCTGTTCACTGTGTGTGATACAAAATAATCGACTTTGGCAATATGCCCATTCTCCTCAAGCGTAGGAAGAAACAGCCCCGGAGATACCACATCCCCATTAGGCATAATCCATCTTATAAGTGCCTCAGCCTCAACAATCTTCTCTGTATAAGGATCATATATCGGCTGATAGAATACCTGAAGCTCATTTCTCTCAAGTGCGTACGGAAGATTGCTGTGTATCATACACTGCTTTATATACAGGTCGCTCATATCCTTATTAAATACGATATACGGCTGCATATATTCGTTAGTTAAATTCTTACAGGCAAGCTTTGCCATATCATACATTGTATCTACATCGGCCGGGAACCTGTCAACTTTACAGATTCCACACCTTGCATATACATTAACACTCTTACCACCATATATGAACTCAAATTCAAATATATCCGCAAGTCTGTCGTAATCCAGATCCTTACACTCAACAAGGCACGCAAAGTGGTCTGCACTGTTACGTGCGGTAAGCACCGGGTTAAGGGGTGAATTGTTTATGTATTTTAAAAAATATCTTAGTAATGCATCTCCGCCCTTGAAGCCTATAATCTCATTAACCGACTTAAAGTTCTTAAGGTCTATATACAATAACGCATATCTGTCCGTTGCAGTCTCACCCTTGAAAATTCTGTCCGCAAGTCTCTTGAAGCCCTTACGGTTAGCTCCTCCCGTTACCATATCAGTCTCTTCAAGACTTGTTATATCCTTCATTGTAGTAAGTATAACTGTATGTTCTTTATCAAAATATATATATCGATATCTGAAAAGAAGAACCTCTCCATCCATCACGTGATGTGTAGTAAACTCATATGTACCTTTATCATCCAGATTCTTAATTATTGTCGTAAGATCTCCGGCTTCTTCATAATCCTCACGTTCCTCGTCAGGAATCCAATTATCAATAACAATTCTGCGCACGCTATCATATTCAGCACTTCTGTCTATAACATCTTCGTCATTGCTGAATATCATTCTGCATCTTGTAAGTACCCCACTGCCTATATCAAGCAATGCAACTGAATAATATTCATCCTCATATAAGAGCTTAGGAAGCATCGTTGCAATCTCCCTTGCCGAAAATCTCTTAATTACACCGCCCAAATCTTTATCAACCATAGTAATCTCCATTCAACAGGTATAACCATGCCATAATATGACTAATATCATTGTCTCATTCCCGGTCACGCATGGCATTATCATAAGACATTGCGTCACGGCTGTCATGACGCAAAAACAGCAGCGTAAGTGCATATTATTCGTTATAATTGCAAATTTACACCTACACTGCTATTCTACTATATGCCGGATTATATTTCCAGCATTAAATTATTCTTCTATATGCTCACGTCCCTGATCTATGATTGCCCTTACATGATCATCTGCCAGCGAATAGAATATTGACTTGCCATCCCTGCGGCTCTTAACCAGCTTATTCTGCTTCAATATTCTCAACTGGTGAGAGATTGCCGACTGAGTCATGTTAAGTGCCTGCGCAAGATCACACACACATACCTCTGCTTCAAAAAGCACAAACAATATTCTTATTCTGGTCGAATCTCCGAACACTTTGAACAGCTCCGCCAGATCATAAAGCTCTGTCTCCTCAGGTATCGTATCATTTACTATCTTAAGGAGGTCTTCATGCACTTCAACTGATTCGCAGCATTCTGAGCAATCATTTTCATTGTCGTTTGTGCCTTTTACAACTATCTTTTTTTCAGTCATATTAAACCTTTATTCCTTCTACAGTTTCTTTACAAAAAGCGCCCTGATTGCATTGATTACTGCAATAACCATAACTCCTACATCTGCAAATATAGCCACCCACATATTGGCTATGCCAAGTGCGCCAAGTATAAGACATACTATCTTTACACCTATTGCAAAATAAATGTTCTCATATACTATTCGCAGGCACTTCTTAGCAATCTTTATTGCCTTGGCAATCTTAAGAGGATCATCATCCATAAGCACAATATCTGCAGCCTCAATTGCCGCATCCGAACCGAGTGCCCCCATTGCGATACCTATATCTGCCCTTGAAAGTACAGGTGCATCATTGATTCCGTCTCCTACGAATGCAAGAGCCTCCTTACTGTGTTTCTTTGAGAGAAGTTCTTCTACCTTGGCAACCTTGTCTCCCGGAAGGAGCTCACTGTATACTGTGCTTATTCCGAGGTCTCCGGCAACCTGGTCAGCTACCTTCCCGGTATCTCCCGTAAGCATTACGGTCTCTTTGATTCCCATTCTGTACAGCTGTGCTATTGCCTCCTTAGAATTAGGTTTCTCTCTGTCCGCTATAAGAATATGTCCTTCATATCTTCCGTTAACAGCCATATGGACTATCGTTCCTACGCTGTGGCAGTCTGAATATTCTATACCGAGACGTTTCATAAGCTTAGTATTACCGGCTGCCACACTGACACCATCAACCACAGCAGTCACGCCTTCGCCGCTTATCTCTTTGACGTCTGTAACTCTTGACTGGTCTATCTCTTTTCCATAAGCACGCTGAAGGCTCTTACTTATAGGATGTGACGAAAAACTCTCCGCAAGCGCAGCATACTCAAGAATCCTGGCTTCCTCGAGCTTGCTGTGATGTACTCCCACAACTTCAAACACACCCTGTGTAAGTGTTCCCGTCTTATCAAACACGACATATTTTGTCTTTGAAAGTGTCTCAAGATAATTAGATCCCTTAACAAGTACACCGGCATTACTTGCTCCGCCAATTCCCGCAAAGAAACTGAGTGGTATGCTTATTACAAGTGCGCACGGACAGCTTATTACAAGGAATGTAAGTGCCCTGTATATCCATTCTCCCCACCTTGCATCAAATCCAAGGAGCATACTCACTACAGGCGGAAGTATTGCAAGCGCAAGTGCACCATAACATACTGCCGGTGTATAGTAGCGGGCAAATTTGGAGATGAAATTCTCAGATCTTGACTTCTTCGAACTTGAATTCTCAACCAGATCAAGTATCTTAGATACTGTTGATTCACCGAATTCCTTCGTAGTCTTTATCTTAAGAACTCCTGTCATATTAATGCAGCCGCTTATTACATCATCGCCTGCCTTAGCTTCTCTTGGCATGCTCTCTCCTGTAAGTGCGCTTGTGTTAAGTGTAGTACTGCCTTCAATGATAACACCATCAATAGGAACTTTTTCGCCCGGCTGCACAACTATTACAGAGCCAATCACAACCTCGTCCGGATCAACCCTCTCAAGCTTTCCGTCACGCTCAATATTGGCATAATCAGGTCTGATATCCATAAGCTCGCTGATATTCCTGCGGCTCCTGCCGACAGCATAGCTCTGGAACAGCTCACCAATCTGATAGAACAGCATAACGGCAACGCCTTCTTTGTAATCTCCAAGTGCAATGGCACCTACAGTTGCAACCGCCATAAGGAAATTCTCATCAAATACCTGTTTGTTCTTAATTCCCTTGAACGCCTTGAGCAGTATATCATATCCGATGATAAGATACGGAATCATAAAAAGCACAAACTCAAGCCATCCCTCCACCGGAATAAAAGCAAACAGAATCATCATTACCGAAGCGGCTATTATTCTTATTAAAACCTTTTTCTGCTTCTTATTCATATTACTCTCCATTCCGCAGGCACAAAGTGCCGGAGGAATCGCGGGCCAAATATCGGATTTGGCTCTGCGATAGATGCCATTTGTGGCGCCTGCGGCACAAATGGCTGTGTGAAAAATCAGGTATCAGGCTGATGTTTCACACTATCTCCATTCCGCAGGATTACAGGTAAATCTCGCAATCATCCTCTACCTTCCTGCAGTTCTTAAGAACCTCCTGCATAACAGTCTTAGGGTCCTGTCCTTCCTCAAACTCAACATTCATCTTCAGTGTCATAAAATTAACAACCGCATCCTTAACTCCCGCTGTATTCTTAGCAGCCTCTTCCATCTTGTTAGCACAGTTTGCGCAGTCAACCTCAATCTTATAACTCTTCTTCATAAAATCCTCCGTTTCTAAAGCATATGCTTTAACATTAATATCATATCATTCTTTGTTTTTATAAACATATGAACAATCATTCATATGTTTAAGCATATTATAGCATTGGTAATTTATATGTCAATATTTTTATTACATTTTCTAAAAATTCCGATGCTACTGCATCATCATTGTCAGCAGCATTGCACACGCCGGAAGTGTAATTATACTTAGCAGCGTTGTCAGGACAACAGATCCGGCTGCTGTCTCTTCATTATATTCAAACTGTACTGCAAATACCGAAGTTATTGCGGCACTCGGACATGCCTGAAGCAAAAGCACTACCTCCGGAACCATTCCCTTAACACCGAGTAATGCAAATATAGCAAAGCTTATCGCCGGTATAAGGAACATCCTTATTGCTATTACCATCATAATTTCCCTGTTCTTAAGCATTGACCTGATGTCACCTGATGCTATAAGCATTCCTGTTATGAACATTGATAACGGCGTATTCATGTTGCCTATGAGATTAAGCGGCTGCTCAATCACTGACGGCACAGGAATACGGCAGAGATATATTATGAGGCCTATAACAACAGATATTATTACCGGTGTCGTAAGTATTGTATGTAATACCTCTTTTGCATTAACTTTCCTGCTTACTATCGCATATCCTACGGTCCACAATAAGATATTAAACATCGTAACGTATACGCTGGCATAGAGAAGTCCCTCTGACCCAAACAGTGCCTGAATCAGCGGGAATCCCATATATGCGGCATTAGAAAACATACATGCAAATCTTAATATCGGCAAATCCTTACTTGTAACTTTCATTGTTATTACAAGCGTGACAATTATGCCTATTATCATAAGTATAGTACTCAGCACAAGTGACCTTACAAGATTTGTAAGTATCTCCTCATTAAAATCCATTATGTATGAATGTATTATCATTGCCGGAACAACAAGGTATAAAAGCAGATCTGAGAACGCTTTTTTCCCTTCAATCTTAACCGCCTTAGTCTTAACGCACACAAAGCCTGACATAATAAGAATAAACAGGACTACAACCTGTTTTGCCGTAATTAATGCAAGATTCATCTGTATTTTTCTCTCTTTCCTTTAAAATATATCACTCTCAGTCAGCTATCTGCTTTCCTGTCGTGTCCATATGAAAATCATCTCTTATTATTAACTGTGATATCGGAACAAGCTCATAGCCCTTCGCCTGAATGCCTCCTATCAGGCTGTCAAGCGCTTCTGCCGTATATTTGGCACCATTATGGCACAGTATTATAGCTCCGTTATCAAGATATTTGCTTTCTATAACCCTTTTTATAATTGAATCCACCCCGTAGTCTTTCCAGTCAAGACTGTCAATTGACCATTGTATCGGATAGTAATTCATTCCGTATACGGTTTTGATAAGTTCAGAATCATAGTCTCCGTACGGAGGTCTGAATAAAAACATGTCATATCCGGTAAGCTCTTTTACTTTATCGTGAACTTTCATAATCTCTTCCTGATTCTGTGCCTCAGAAAGCCTGCTCATCTGTTTGTGATTTTCACTGTGATTACCGAGGTCATGCCCTCTTGCATATATCTCCTTAACCATATCGGGATAGTCATTAACCCATCCACCCGTCATGAAAAATGTCACTTTGACATTATATTTATCAAGCGTATCAAGTATCCTTATTGTATCATCTGCTCCCCATGCTGCATCAAAGCTTAATGAAACCTGCTTTGATGCGTCATTCTGCCTGTCTACACAATATATCGGCAGGTCTTTTCCATTAATCGTACTGTTCTTTGCATCGCTTATCACATTAGCCGACGATACCGTCTTTTCATTGCTGCCTCCACCTCCAAGACACCATTGCAAAGATACCGCAGTGACTGCAAACATTATCCACGTTGCGCGAACCCCCTGCGGCATCTTATACCATGTCTTTTTGATTCCATCTGACGCATAGCGCATAAGCTGGTTCATATATATCTCCCGAATCAACGGACTTGGTATATTATTATGAACCGGCTGCTTGTCATATGTCAGACATTAACCGCCTTGTCTAACGTAAATGAATATATAAGTTTCTCACTGACTTCCATGCCTAATGCACGTTCAAGTGCTTCCGAATATAATTCAAGCTGTATTGTATAATGGTCTCTCAGTATCTTTTCAGCGTTACCTCCTGATACTCTGTCTGTCTTGTAATCAACAAGAACGACTTTGCCATTCTCTTCAAAATACATATCAATTACACCCTGAATCAGTACTGTCTCTTCATCAAGCAGTGAGTAAGACACATTATATCTGTCAGCAAGTTCCTGATATATCTTTATACTGCCCGCCGGTATACCCATTACAAACGGCTGCTCCCTGTATAATCTGCCTGCCCTGAATGCTTCCGCAGTCCTTGCACCTATACTGCTGTTACAGAAATCATATACCTTCTGTGGATTCACAGCATCCGCCTGCCGCCGCGTCATCATATTTCTATCGACAAGCTCATCAATATATCCTCTTATATCATCGACACTGCCGCAACGGTTGTAATCAAGACACTCCATAACCCTGTGAAATGCGGTTCCGCGCTCAGCCGGTGCCACATCCTCTTTTTTGCTTATGAACTGTGGCACACACGGCTCGTAAGCAGGCTGTACACCTTCTATACCGCTCTCACTGCCGCTCTTCCCATTGTTTGCCGCATTAAGTTCCGGCAGGACATCTCTTGTGAACTCTTCCTGTTCCTCATATTCATGCAGCTTAATCTCAGATACTGACAGCTTTGTCTTCATTGTAACCGCATATCCGTACCGGTAAGGTTCAATGCTGACAGCCCCTTTCTTAGCTGCTTCATGAATATCAGCTGCATTGTGAGCCATTATATCATGCTTATCCCCATTATACTCATCCTCATCCGGCTCCTTATTAATCTCGGTAACACTAATATCAAAATTCACTGCGTCACCGCATGCTACAGGCATAATCATATCCATATAGCTCGAGCAGCCCTGAATTCCGTCAAATGTTGATACGTCAGTCGTCTTCCACTTTGCACACATCTTATCATAATTTTTCAGAGTACCGGTCATTATAAGCTTTTCCTTGGCTCTTGTCATCGCAACATAGAGAATACGCATCTCTTCTGCCAGATTATCGTCAACAAGCTTCATCTCTACAGCGCTTTTCACCGGTGTAGAAACTTTCGTACGCATCACTGTGTCTATTATATCCGCACCTACGCCTATGTCGGAATCTACAACAACGCGGCCTCTCGCATCCATATTATTGAACTTTTTGGCAATTCCGGCAACTATTACTATCGGGAACTCAAGACCTTTGCTCTTATGGATACTCATTATCTGTACAGCATTATTGTCAGACATATCCGATGCCCCTGACTGCGAGTCAAGATTATACTTTCTTATCTTCTCAATATACCTGAGAAAATTAAATAAACCGTGATAACTTGTCCGGGCATAACTTTCTGCCTTATCACAAAGCATGTCAAGATTCTGCTGCCGCATGCTTCCCGCCGGCATCATCCCCACATAATCATAAAATCCTGTGTCATATATTATCTTCCATATAAGTTCATTAATTGTAAGATATACTGATTTGGTCCTGTAAGCCTCAATCATTGTGAGCAGCTTATTGATTTTGGCACATATCTCATCCTGATTGTCCGCATGTGAATTGAGATATCTGTTCATCGCTTCATAAAGCCGGGCATCCGGATATGCACTCTTAACTAATGCAAGGTCATTCACGTCAAGTGTGCCAAAATAAGACAGTGCAACAGCCGCAAGCGGAATATCCTGTGCCGGGTTGTCTATAACCGCAAGGATATTAAGTACCTGCTCAATCTCATATGTATCGTAATAGCCGCTTGAGCTCTGTGCAGCCGCCGGGATTCCCGCATTCATAAGCTCGTCTGCAAACACATCAGCCCATCCGTCAAGCGACCTGGTCAGCACGACTATATCTCCATATTCAGCTTTTCTGTATGTGCCAAGACGCTCATCATACACCGGCATTCCCGTATCTTCATCAATAACCTCTTTTATTATTGATGCGATAAGCCGCCCTTCACATTCCCTTGGAGTATTAACGTCATCTTCATCATATTGGATATTCAGGTCTGCCAGTCTTATTGATGTTCTGTTGTCCATCATTCCTGAGTCTGTCCTCTGTGCAAATTCAAGTCCCGGATTAAGCCTGACATCCTCTGTATATTCAATTCCACCGCATTCTCTGTGCATAATCTTCTCAAAAACCGAATTGACAGAATACAATACCTGGCTTCTGCTGCGGAAGTTGTTGCGCAGTTCTATTACTTCACAGCCGTCAGCATCAGGATACTTCACATACTTATCAAGAAACAGCTCCGGTCTTGCAAGCCTGAACTTGTAAATACTCTGCTTGACATCACCTACCATAAAAAGATTGTTGCGGCTGCTGTCAAGCCTTCCGCGTGATACCGCTGTCAATATCATCTCCTGAAGCATATTGCTGTCCTGATATTCATCAATCAGGATCTCCCCGTAATATGATGCAAGATCATCAGCAAGCTGTGTATATTCATCAGCCCCCTTCTCATGCTTTACAAGCAGACTGCACGCCATGTGTTCTATATCGTTAAAATCTATAATATTCTTTTCTTTTTTGGCGGCATCCACCGCATCCATATATTCGGCTGCAAGCGTAATAAGCATTCTCAGAGGTGCCCCGTTAGCCGAAAGCTCACGCAGATACTCCTCAACGCTCATTGAACACAGCCTGTCACGAAGCTTTCTGAATGAATCACGGTACTTTGTCCTTGAATTCCTGACAAGCTCCTTCATATCAGGATCAACGCCGCTTCCACGCTTTCTGCTAAGATCCGTGAACTGTATTCTTGCGGCAGTCTCCATCCACTGTGAGATGTTCTCTGTATTAAGCAGCATATCCATGCCTTCAAGGTCTGATAATATGTTATCAATGTACATATCAGGCCCTGCAACATCTTTACATATGTCAAGAAGCCGTCTGAACTTTTCACGGCTTCCCTGAATATATTTTGTGACATAATCAAACAGATACTGTGCCGGAAGCGATTCATTGAACTCATCCACAGTTGACGCACTTCCCGTATCGATGCAGCTTTGCAGCCATTCGTGCGGCCATGGGTAGCTTCTGGCATAATTATATATTTTGTTAATAAGGTCTTCTATTGCCTTGTCGCTCTTTTTCCCCGAATACGAATTAATAAGTGCGTAAAAATCCTCGTTGCCGCCGGCATAATATTTTTCAAGCAGCTCACCCATAACATCGGCCTTAATAAGTTCAAGCTCACCCTGGTCTGCTATCCTGAATCCCGGGTCAATATCGAGATTCATATAATTATTACGCAGTATGTTAAGGCAGAAGCTGTCTATTGTTGTTATCTGTGCCATATGTATCATCGCAAGCTGTCTCTGGAGATTCCTGTCAGACGGATTCTCCTCAATCATACTCTCAAGTGCAGCTCCTATACGCTCGCGCATCTGTGCCGCAGCTGCGTTGGTAAATGTTACGACCACCAGCCGCTCTATATCCACATGGTTATCAGGATCCGTTATCATGCGTATTATTCTCTCAACAAGGACTGCCGTCTTGCCGGAGCCTGCTGCTGCTGAGACAAGAATATTTTTATTATGGAGTTCAATTGCCCTCTTCTGTTGTGCTGTCCAATTCCTTGCCATCAGCCATCTCCTCCTGTTCACGATCCATATAAAGGCGTTCCCATACTTCATTATCCTTAAGATGCCTTACTCTTCTGTATGAATTACCCGGAATATCACTGTAAAATCCACACACAGACCTGTACGGACAATACTCGCAGGAATCCTTTCCGCTGTCTGCGACAGGATTAATATATGCATTTCCATTAAGCATATTATCCGTCATCAGGTCCATAGTATCCGTAATGTGCTCCGACAGTCTTGCAAACTGTCCTGCCGTAATATTCTTATCACCTTTTATCGAATCCGCACTGCTTCCCATCAGTTCCTGCGGCATCTGTCCGTTGACGATGCCATCATATGAAAGCTGTGCAAGAATCTTCTTTTCTACCTTCTCCCGGCTGTCCTGCCTGTCTACTATCGGATCGTCAACCACATAGTAGAATGCTCCTGCCGGCACTATATTCTTTCCCGGATGCAGCTTTTTTTCATGCTCCATCGCCGCAATCATATATGTCATCAGCTGTATCCTGAGTCCATAGTATGTCTTATAAAGCGAGAACTTTTCATTTCCCGTCTTGTAGTCAATTATCTTTATGTATATGTTGTCGCCGTCCTCGCAGACATCTATCCTGTCAATGCTTCCGACCAGCTCAACTTTTCTTTTGCTGACAGACTCATTCATCGGAAGTGAGAATCTGACCTCAAAGCTCTCCGGAACAAACTGCTCCTGTTCAAGCTGTCTGCCGATTGCCCATACAGTCCTCTGTGTAAGCTCCTTGACCTTCTCAATCATATACTCATTGCGGCTGCTGTCCTTAAATACCGCATTGCCGTATTCTGCAGCAACCGTGTCAACCACTCTGCTGACTATCTCATGGCGCTGTTCATCTTTCATATCCGCGAAGCTCATACCGCTCCTTATCACTTCTGATGATATGCATTCCATCGACTTGTGCAGAATTGAACCCGTATCGCTTGCACTTATCGTATATACGTCACGTTCATCAAGACCGAGTCCATACCTCAGAAAATGTGCGAACTCACACGAAGCGAACTGTTCAAGTCTTGTAACACTCTCCCTTACATCAGTTCCATATAGCGCATCAGCTGCCGCCTGCACAAGATTAATCTGTGAATCTTTTATATTCCATTCCTTATCAGCCTTTGGAATTGTAAGCCACATATCATTATTCATATCATCACATGTGCGCATTGAAAGCTTGGGATAAAGCTTATACATTGTTCTTACAAAATAGGACGGGCGGCGCTCTCTTGCATCAATTCCCCTCGCCGCATATGTAAGATACAGCTTCCATGAAGGCTTGGTAAGATTCATATAAAGATAAAATCTCTCAATAAATGCTTTCTTCCTGGCATCCGGTGACAGCGTTACGGAAGCATTCTCGAGAATATACCTGTCAAGCTCCGACAATATCCCTTTATTCTCACTCTTCTTTGGGACTATGCCGTCATTAACTCCCGCAAAAAAAAGAACCTTTATATTGTCGAGTCTTGTTCTTTGCATATCACCGATAAGAACACAGTCAGCCGTCGGAGGAATAAGCCCTACCTTAATCTCTTCAAGCCCTGAGTCAAGAAGTCTGGCGAACTCTTTTCTCTTAATCTTTTCTTCACCCAGCAGGCTGTATATCTCGTCAAATAATGCCATTACCTTAGGATATATCTGCCTGTACTGTGATGCAAGTGCATTTTCTTCATTAAGCTCAAGCCGGTCAGCCAGTTCATTCATCTTATGCTCAATATCTGATGCCGCTACGAACTCATACAGAGCTTCCAGAAGCTCACCAACACTTACTGTCGTTCCTGATGCCGCCGTATATGCCCTGTCAAGCGGTTCAAGTATCTTAACAGTCCTGTAACGCAATTCATTAAGCTGCGTAAGATCTGCCTTTTCCCTGTTTTTCTTTATATAATTGCGGTCCCACTGGCTGTACCAGCGTTTTCTGCCGCGTATACCGAGTGCAAGACAGTAATTTTCAAGCAAATCCGTCTCATTTGGTGTAATTGCAGTTATGCCGCTCCTTAAGAACCTGAACATGCTCTCATACGAATATCCGCTCTCTATTACTGCTATTCCGCTTCTCATAAACTCTATCATCGGGTTATTCATGATGTTTCTCTTATAGTCAACAAATGCAGGAATATCATTCTGTTCAAATATGTTGGCAGCAAGCATGCCATATGTATCTATATCAGCAGATACCACGGCAATATCCCTGTATCTTATGCCCTGCTCCCTTGTAAGTCTGAGGATCTCAGCCGCGATGAACTGAAGCTCCTCCTTAGGCGTTATTCCGCAGTATATCTCTATATTCTCAGGTTCGTCCCTGTATACACGGCCATTATACCTGAACATATTCTGCTCAAGAAATGCCAGCTCCGGTGCCCTGTCAAATCTGTATGTATGTTCACACAGTGTATATGGTGCAACTTCTACATGACTCTCATCAGCTATTCTTAACAGTGACGATATCGTCTCCTTACTCATCGCAAATAACGATTCCGGGCCATCCTGAACATTAATATGCTCATTGCTGTCTATCGTCACTGTAACGTAGACTTCCGCTGCTGTCTCAAGCAGCCTTGCAAGAAGACCATACTGCACGGGTGTAAATCCTGTAAAACCGTCTATCGCTATCACACTGCCTTTGATGAGCTCCGATTCATGCACATGCTGCGCAAGTAATGAAAGAAGGCTCTCAGACGTTATGTAATCACGCTCTGTGTACTCCATAAATGCACGGTATACGACCTCTATATCAGTAAGCTTGTCTGCCAGTGCTCCATTGCCCGCAACTGCCGTGATTATCTGTGGCATATCATCCGGTGCAATTGCATACTGCAGAAGTTCCGATATAACAGACTTCACCTCTGATACAAAACCCGTCTTATCAAGATTACCTGCAAATGCTCTGAGTTCCTTCCGGTGGTTCTCCATAACCTTGCGTATTATCAGATTCTTGCCGGTATCATCAAGTATGGTCTGCCCTTCAAGTCCAAGCTCCGCAAATACACGGCTTGCAAGTCTCTGAAAGCTCAATATATCCGTTCTGATTATCGAATGTCCCGGATGAAGCTGCACAAGCTTCTTCTGTGTAGCCATCGTATACTGCTCAGGTACAATGACAAGAAAATTCCTATCTTTCTGTTCTCCTGAAGCCTTTATTATGCTTTTATATAACAGCTCCGACTTTCCGCTTCCGGAAGAGCCGAGAATAAAATGTAGTGACATGTGTATACCTCCAAGGTGGTGGCAGAAGGTGTTGTGGCAAAGCCGCTTCCGCTGCATGCAGCTCGCAACGGTACTAAGCGGCTAAAAGACAGCCGCTAAGTGCCGGCGGCTGCATAAGCCTTTGGCACAACACCTTCTGCCACCTAAAGGGGGCCGCTGCCCCACTATGTTGTGGTTAAGGGACGCCTTCGCACTGGCGTGCTGGGCTGGATATGAAATTACTTCTATGCCGTCCCTCAACGGGAAGTATATTGTTATTTTCAGGCATTATGCAGCCGCCGGCACTTGGTGGCTGTCTTTTAGCCACCTAGTACCGCTGCGTGCTGCATCAAGCGCAAGCGCGCCTGAAAATAACAATATACTTCCCGCTTTTTTATCATATCATAAGTATGAAAGGAATAAAATGATATTATCAAATTATCCCTTAAGGGATAGAAAGGATAGCACCATGGGTTCAAAAACCAAGATCGTTGTCATAAGATGTAAGGAGCTGATTGCAGGAATTATTCTGTCCGTGATTGCTCTTGCCATACTTGCCCTTATTGTGATTTCTCTGATGAATCGCAATACACATGATACAACACCACCCTCCGGACGTTATACGGCAGGCGTCTACTCTTCTTCCGTTATACTCAACGGCAATCCCGTCGACATCCGCGTAACTGTAGACGAAGACAATATTAATAATATTGAGATGGTGAACATTTCCGATTCCGTTACAACCATGTATCCGCTTATACAGAATTCTTTTGAAGAGATTAAGAGCTCTGTAATTGCCAACGGCGGTGTTGAAGGTGTTACATATTCTTCCGAAAATAAATATACGTCAGTTATGATTCTCAAAGCAATCGAAAATGCTCTCGATAAATGCCGCACATACTGATTTTATCCTGTATCTGCCATTGCCTCTATTATATTTATAACCAAAATAAAGCTGCCACATAAGTACATCAGCATTCCGTGTTAAAGGAATATCAACATACTTATGCGGCAGCTTTATTATCCCGGCCGGATTATTCTCTTGAAATTAGTCCTGAAGTCTCTGAATCATCTCCCACATAGACTCAGCTGAGTTAAAGTTCTCCGGTACGATATCTGCCGGTGTAATCTCGATATCAAATGCATCATTAAGCTCGCCTACGATTGTAACAATGTCAAATGAATCAAGCATCTCATCATCAATAAGTGTGTCACATGTCTCAAAATCTACATCCGGCTTAATCTCAGAAAGAATGTCAATTAATTCGTCCATTTCAAATACCATCCTTATAAAAAAATAACAAATCAATAATATTGTGTTTTATGTATATAGTCAAGCCTTTTTTATCATAATTAATAATTAATTATGAATTTGGCTGTTTATCACATATGTAGGATTCTGTCCGCGAAGAAGTCTTGCGCCGTTTTTGCTGCTGTATTCAATAATGTTAGGCAGATTTCTGCTAAGGAACAGATATATTCCCTCCGTCACAGAATAAGCTCCTATGTTATGGAAAACAAGCATATCACCAATCTTAAGGTCTGTAAGTTCAAGATTCTTCACAATAACGTCTCCGACTGTACAGAGTGAACCGCATACATTCCAATGAACCGTTCCTTCTGACTTCTGCACAAGTTCATTGCCAAGGAGGGCACATGCGTCACTCATTGCAAATGTCTTTGACGCATCCACATCCATCGGAATATGTTCCGTTACAGGCAGTTTCATTGCCATAGTCTGTCCATAGTAATTAATATGGTTAATTCCACCATCCACTATACAGTAATGCTGCTCCTTATTATACTTAATGTCCTCCACTCTTGTAAGGAATAATCCGCATGTTGCAGCAATATACCTTCCCATCTCAAGAGATATGTGATACTTGTCTCTTATTGTGTCAAGCTTAGCTGCAAGTGCCCTCAGCATGTCATAGTTATTATTATCCACACCCGGTTCAAAATATGACACAAATAATCCCGGACCATACTCAAATTCTTCTGCCTTGTAGCCATACTTTTCATAAAGCCTGTCGCACAATGAATCGAGCCAGTCAATCTCTTTGTCTATGTGGTCTGATTTCTTCTTCTGTGTTCCTGTATAACACTGGATTCCCCTGATATCAACATATTTGAATTCATCTCTTTTGCTGATGATATTCTCAATATCTTCCTCATCAAGTCCAAACTGGTTGCCGCTTGTAACTCTGAGAAGAACGTGTATTACTGTACTTCTCTTCTCTGCCATTGATGCAAGAAGCTGGAAATGTCTTACTGATTCAACGGTATATATTCCTACGCCGCCGCAGTCATCCATTACATGTTCAATATCTGCACGTTCCTTATTAACACCGGAGAGAACTATATCCTGCATATTCACATGTTCATTCTCACATATTGCAAATTCTCCCGGTGAACACACCTCGAATCTCATTCCAAGTCTGCTCATGACCGGTACAAGAAACGGATTAGCTTTCATTGCATAAAGCACATCTATTCCCTCGCCCAGAATCTGTTTAATTGTGTTAAGTCTTGATTCAAGCTCATCTACATTGAATATATATGAAGGTGTTCCATATGTATGTGCAATATTTTTTAATATATCAGCATTCACTCTTGTAGTCCTCCATAAGTTTGTTACGGTCTATCTTACCATTCTTAGTTATAGGCATTGAAGTCACCTGACTGAACACGCTTGGTATCATGAACTTCGGAAGCTTGGCAGACAATTCATGCACAATTGTCTTCTTGTCTGTATCACCTTCATAGAAGCCGATTATCTTATTGTCATCCTTATCGAATATGCAGCATGTTCTTACAACATTATCAACTGCTCCCATTGCAGCTTCAATCTCACCAAGCTCTATTCTGTGTCCCATATGCTTAATCTGGAAATCTTTACGTGATGAGAAACACATCTCGCCGTTATCATTGTAATAGCCAAGGTCTCCTGTACGGTATATCATCTCAATATATCTGTCATTAAGAGGGTTCTGTACAAATGCCGAATCAGTCTTTTCTTTGTTCCTGTAATATCCAAGTGAAAGTGCTGTTCCGGATACACATATCTCACCGAGCCTGCCCGGCATTGTCACGTCTACAAGCCTGTCATCATCATCGAGCAGAAATACCTTTTCATTAGGGAATGCCTTACCCATAGGAAGCTTCTCATCAAGCCCGAATTCTCTGTCTACAATATAATATGTACAGTTGCATGTAATCTCAGTAGGACCATAAACATTAACAAACATTGCGTCCGGATACTGCTCTCTCCATGCATTAAGATGCTTGATTGGCATCACCTCACCACTGAATATTACCTTATTAATGCATGATGGTCTCTTATACTCAAATCCGTTAAGCGTTGTAACTATGCACAGTGCGGAAACAGCCCACACAAGTGTTGTAACCTTGCGGTCTTCAAGGTAATCAAGAAGCTTCGTAGGAAATGAGAAAAACTTCTTCGGGATAATCTGCAATGTTGCACCTGTATAAAGAGCTGAATATATGTCCTTAACAGATACATCAAAGTCAAATGGTGCCTGATTGCCTATAACATCATCCTCTGTAATGTTAAATATCTTTGTAAAATATCCAATAAAATCTATAACTGAACGATGGCTTACGATAACACCCTTCGGCACTCCCGTTGAGCCGGATGTAAATATTGAATAGAGCGGATCAATATCAAGTGCCTGCTCACGTACCTTTCCAAGCTCGTCCTCATCAATTATATGATCCATAAGTTCATCAGCCGGCAGAACCTTACCGTTAAAATCGAGCTTCTCTACCTTAGCCCTGGACTTCTCATCCACAATCATTACATCAGGTTCAAGTGTCTTAATTATTGTATCAAGTCTTGCCGGTGGCTGTGAAGGGTCAAGCATGACATAAAAGCAGCCTGCATATACCGCACCCATGAATACGGCAAGTGCTTTGCAGCCTTTGTCCATGAATACGGGCACAGGTCTTCTTACGCCTGTAACCTCAATAAGTGCCGAACCTGCCCTTCTGGCACGGTCTGCAAGTTCGTCATAACTGTACGCTTCTTTCTCATCAGCACATGCTGTCTTTGCCCCATTCCTTGCCACAGATTCTTCAAGGAATTCCAATACATTAATCGCCATTACATCCTCCTATTGCGCATAGCAAATCAATAATATATAATATTATCATATTATGAATTTTTATGAAAGGATTATTTGATATGGATAAATTAAAACGTATAGGAGCTATTGTAATTGTTGTTATTCTGATTGCGCTGTATATCACCACACTTATCCTTTCATTTATGCAAAGTCCCGAAGCAAAGCTTTTCTTCCGGGGCTGTGCGATTGCAACCGTAGGTCTTCCGGTTGTTCTGTACGCAATGATGCTTGCGTACAAATTCATGTCCGGCAAAAAATAAAACCAGCAAAAACAAATAAAAAAGGCGTAATGATTACGCCTTTTTCTTTATATCTGCATCTGCTGTATTACTTTGTGTAGCTGCTTACACGATGAATTATCTCATGTCTTCCCGGACCGTTAGATACCATTGTGATAGGAGCTTCAATCTCCTGCTCAATTGCCTCAATATAATTGCGGCATTCAACAGGGAGGTCTTCATAATTCCTGATTCCCCTGATATCACACTTCCATCCCGGGAACTTCTTAAGAACAGGCTTAGCCTTCTCAAGCTGGTATGTTGTAGGGAATTCCTTTGTTACCGTGCCATCTATCTCATAACCTACACACATTGGAATCTCATCAAGATATCCAAGTACATCGATTACAGTAAGTGCTACTTCTGATGTTCCCTGCATACGGACACCGTAGCGTGTTGCAACGGCATCGAACCATCCCATTCTTCTAGGTCTTCCTGTTGTAGCACCGAATTCGCCGCCGTCACCGCCGCGCTTGCGAAGTTCATCTGCCTCTTCACCGAATATCTCACTTACAAATGCTCCTGCACCTACTGCTGATGAATAAGCCTTAACTACAGTAACAACATCCTTAATCTCACTTGCAGGAATACCTGCACCGATAGCACCATATGCTGAAAGTGTTGAAGATGATGTAACCATAGGATATATTCCATGGTCAGGATCCTTAAGTGCTCCGAGCTGTCCTTCAAGAAGGATATTCTTGCCTTCCTTAATTGCCTTATGAAGAAACGCTGATGTATCCGTTACATAAGGTGCAATCATATCTCTGTATGAAAGAAGAAGCTTAAATATATCGTCAGCCTTCATAGTCGGCTTATGATAGAGATGCTCAAGAAGAATATTCTTATAATCAACTACTCTTTCAACCTTCTCCTTAAGAACTGCCTCATCCTCAAACAGTTCACTTACCTGGAAACCAATCTTCGCATACTTATCTGAATAAAAAGGTGCAATGCCTGACTTTGTAGAACCGAATGACTTACCGGCAAGTCTCGCCTCTTCATATGTATCAAAATCAACATGGTAAGGCATAAGAATCTGGGCTCTGTCAGAAACGAGAATCTTAGGCATTGGAACATTGCGGTCCGTAATACTCTTCAGCTCGTTGATAAGATAAGGAATATTAAGGGCAACACCATTGCCGATTACACTTGTTGTATGATTATAAAATACTCCTGATGGAAGAAGATGAAGTGCAAACTTACCGTAATCATTAATTATAGTATGTCCTGCATTGCTTCCACCCTGAAATCTTACAATGATATCTGACTCTTCTGCGAGCATATCGGTAATCTTGCCCTTACCTTCGTCGCCCCAGTTAGCTCCTACGATTGCTTTTACCATATGTCTATGTCCTCCGTGCACATATAATTGTCATTGACAAACCAATAACATCTTTATATTAACACATATCAATCCATAATTACAATCAATACTTATTATATTATTCATAATTTGTGCTTATCTGCAAATAAATAAATATTTAGCTGCGGGTATTGCATTTCATTTCTTCATGTGCTATTATTCATCTATAGATGATGTAGTATTTAAAACTACATTGAATATTTTCAAATACTACAAGATATAATATATATAATCAGGTAAGTGCTCCGGCACTTTGTACCTGCGGAATGGAGGCTGTTATGAAAAACATTAAAAAATTAAAAGATCCCGGTAGCGCAATAACGCACTTTATAGGAATGATTATGGCTCTGTTTGCAGCAACACCACTGCTTATCCGTGCCACCCACGAACCTGATACAATACATGTCGTATCACTGGCCGTATTTATCGTAAGCATGATACTTCTGTATGCAGCAAGCACGGCATATCATTCATTTAACCTTTCTGCCAGAGCCAATCTTATACTTAAGAAGATTGACCATATGATGATATTCGTCCTTATCGCCGGAACATACACCCCGATGTGCCTTATTGTCCTCCACGGAAGAACAGGTTATATTCTGCTTGCTACAGTATGGGGAATTGCAATCGCCGGAATTGTTATCAAAGCACTCTGGGTAACATGTCCAAAGTGGTTCTCATCAATACTCTATATTGCAATGGGATGGGTATGCGTGCTTGCATTCACACAGATACTCAATTCCCTCTCACCTGCTGCTTTTGGGTGGCTTCTTGCCGGAGGCATTATTTATACCGTCGGTGGTATTATATACGCCCTCAAGCTTCCGATATTCAACGCAAAGCATAAGCAGTTCGGTTCACATGAGATATTTCATCTTTTTGTAATGGCCGGAAGTCTGTGTCATTTTATACTGATGTTTAATTATGTGTGCACGATGCCTGTAATCTGATCTGCATATAATCATAATGTAATAATGCCCTGAAGCAGTTCATATCAATCTGTGATACTGCTCAGGGCATTATTGTTATATTTTTGAATTTTAATCCATAAGTCTGAAAATAGCATTTTTGATATCGTTATACTTTGACCTCGATATCGGAAGCACATCACCATTGCTCATCCTGACACCATCAGGCTTTACTACACTTACATGTCTTGCATTAATAAGGTAGCTCCTGTGTATCCTTATAAACCTGCCTCCCAGCCTTTCTATATAATCACTGAAAGCTCCTCTTACTTTGTATGTGGCATTTTCACAATTCCCGCAGAAATGAAACATCATATAATGCCGGCGGCTTTCTACATATACGACATCATCCGGAAGAAATATCTTAAGACCCTCACTGAATTCAACAGCCATCTTGGCATCCATCTCACCGATTTTGTCAAATATGGCATTCATGCACTCGGTAATCCTGTCCTCAAGCAGTGCATCTTTTATCAGATATCTGATTGCTCCTACTTTATAGCCTTCCGTCGAATAGTCGAGATATGCCGTAACAAATACTATAAATGCATCTTTGTTATATTTCCTTATCTCAAGTGCGGCATCATATCCACTCATTCCCTGCATGTTGATATCCATGAAAATAATGGTATACTCCCTGAGGGCTTCCATTTTACCAAGGAGTTCCTCGCCGGAGCTGAATATGTTCACTTCACACTCTTCCCGTCTGTGTGACATATAACCATTAATATATCTGTGTATAGAATCATAAAAACACTGCTCATCATCACAAATTGCAATCTTTATCATGTCTGCCTCTGCTGTACTTCATCTGCCTGTTCAAATGAGATTAATGACGTTTTCTGCCTTTTTTCTTGCCGGCCTTCTCTATGTTGACAGTTCGTCCCTTTATCTGTACATTGTTAGACATTGCCTTAAGAACAATATCGGCATACTTTCTAGGCACTTCAACAAATGTGTACGCGTCATACATATCAATAGAGCCCACAAGCTTGCCCGGCATTCCCGATTCACCGGCAATTGCCCCGAGAATATTAGACGGCTTAACCTTGTCCTTCTTACCTATATTAATGAAAAGACGCACCATCTTGCTTCCGTTGCCGTCATTGTCATCAAAATGTACAGGAAGTACATCGTCTTCTCTGTCATGGTCATCACCGAGAACCATCTTAAGAAGCGCTGCTGCAAGATCTATTGATGTATAATCCTCGTCATTTATCTTCTCTTCAACGATAGCACGCATATCTGCAAGTCCGCCTGCCTCAAGTGTCTTACGCACCTGCTCAAAGAGATTGTCTATTCTTGTATTCTTAACATCATCCAGTGACGGAATCTGACGTGCCATAATCTTAGTCTTGCAATATCTTTCGATATCCTTAAGCTTGTAGATTTCCTTGCCTGTCACAAATGAAAATGCAAGGCCAGCACGTCCTGCACGGCCGGTACGGCCGATTCTGTGTACGTAATACTCCTCATCCTGAGGAAGGTCATAGTTGAATACGATGTCAACATCATCAACATCAATACCTCTTGCAGCCACATCTGTTGCAATAAGAATCTCAGTCTTGCCCTTACGGAAGTCATTCATAACCCTGTCACGCTGTGCCTGCTTCATATCGCCATGAATTCCGTCAGCAAAATATCCTCTTCCCTTAAGTTCTGATATAAGGTCATCAACCTGCTTCTTAGTGTTACAGAATACAACAGAGAGCTTAGGATTATATATATCTATAAGTCTTGAAAGAATCTCATCCTTATTCTTGGAACGAACTTCAAAGTAGTACTGCTCAATATTCTCCACAGTAAGCTCCTTGCGTACTACCTTAATGACTTCGGCGTCATTCTGGAATGTTCTTGCTATATCCATAATTGCCTTAGGCATTGTTGCTGAGAACATTACAGTCTGTCTCTCCTCCGGCATCTGCGTAAGGATAGTCTCCATATCCTCACGGAAGCCCATATCAAGCATCTCATCCGCTTCATCAAGAATTACCATCTTAACCTTGTCAAACTTGACTGTCTTGCGGCGCATATGATCCATGACACGTCCCGGAGTTCCGACAACTATCTGCACACCTGTCTTAAGCGACTTTATCTGTCTTACTATCTCCTGGCCGCCGTATACCGGAAGCACCTTGATTGAGCTCATGTACTTGGCAAGCTTCCTGATCTCATCAGCCACCTGTATTGCAAGCTCTCTTGTAGGGCAGAGTACAACAGCCTGTACACATTTTAACTTCGGGTCAATTGACTGGAGCATAGGAATGCCATATGCTGCTGTCTTACCTGTTCCTGTCTGTGCCTGGCCTACAATATCCTTTCCCTCAAGCACTACAGGAATAGCCTTAGCCTGTATCGGAGATGCCTCCTCAAAACCCATGTCGCCAATCGCCTTCAAAATCTTCTCATCAACATTTAATTCTTCGAACTTCAAATTTTCCTCATTTCCACGCCCTGCGCATATGCGTTCCGGGCAATAATTAATACTGACACAAAGCTGCGCCGTCATGACGTCAGCCTTTTAATAGTACATCCTAGGCATTTTCATGTCAATTATTTTTTCATCCTGTTCCGCTATGGTTCCGCTATGCAGCTCTCTGTGCGTGCATAAGCTTTCTGTAGCTTACTGTAAAGTATGCTATCTCCGCTATTGCAGTTATAGTCCAGGAACAGCTGTATACAAGATAAAGTGAAGGAACCGTGTGGAAATATGCAAATATCGTGTACACCCAGATGATACGGAATATGCACGAACCCATTATCACTATAAATGTAGGAACAATACTTTTGCCTATTCCACGGCACGCTGCTATTGTACAGTCCATGAATGCACTTATAAAGAATGAAAATCCCATAACATGAAGTCTCTGCAGTCCTGCGTCAACTACTGCAGTCTCTGTTGTAAATACCGACAGGAACTGACGTCCGAATATAATAAGAAGTCCTCCGCCAATAAGACCTACAAGTGCCGAATAGAACAGGCTTATAAAATAACTCTTTAGCACACGTTCATGTCTGCCTGCACCGAGATTCTGTCCCATGAATGTCGCGCATCCTGTGTAGATTGCAGCCATTACATTGAACATAAGCGCATCCGCATTGGCAGCCGCTGAATTACCGGACACCATAACCGCATCGAATGAATTGACACCGGTCTGTATAAACAGATTGGCAAGTGCAAATATTGAATTCTGAAGTCCTGCCGGAAGTCCCAGCACCAGAACTGCCTTTGCAAGCACAGGGTCTATCTTAAGCTCGTCCATGCGAAGGCGGCAGCTGTCATTTCTTCCAAACATATGCTTAACAGTAAGGCCCGCTGATATGTACTGCGCAATAATACTTGCTATTGCAACACCCTCAGCAGCCATTCCGCATCCTATTACAAATACAAGATTAAGAATGATATTAACCACACCGCCACAGGACAGGTAAATAAGAGGTCTGTTGGTCTCACCTTTTGCACTGAGCACACCATTACCGAAGTTGAATACTGCAAGAGCCGGCATTCCAAGTCCGTATATTCTGAAATACAGAACTGCTCCGTCTATGAGTTCCTCCTTGGTATTGAGCATCGTAAGCATCGTTCTCGCAAATCCGACACATATAGCACTTAATATAACTCCTATTATTATACACAGCAGCAGCGATGTATGAACCGTGCGGGCTGTCTTCTTATCATCTCCCGCACCAAGCTGCTGTGCAGCTCTTACATTAATTCCGCTTCCCATACCTATAAGAAGTCCGGTAAATAATGTAACCAGCAGTGTTGTCGAGCCTACCGAACCAAGTGCCTCATAGCTTGCAAATCTTCCGACAACAGCCACATCAGTCATATTGAAAAGTATCTCGAGTACCTGTGAACACATCAGCGGAATGCTGAATATAATTATATTCTTCCACAAAGAGCCTTGTGTAATATCTATTTTTTTCTTATCTTTATAATCTGCCATATTATTTTCCAATCTTATCTTTCCATATAGATAATCATTGCGGTACAGATTAGGATATTATCACTACATTTGCATAATTTCAATATATTTATTATAATTGCACAGCTATACTTTAAATAAAAAATAGTGTATACTAACTCTTGATATTTACCAGAAACGGAGAAATGTTTTTATGATTTTATCATGTAATGATATATGTAAGGCATTCGGCACGGACGAGATTCTTAAGCATGTTTCCTTTCACATCGAAGACCGTGAAAAGGCTGCCATAGTCGGAATAAACGGTGCCGGCAAGTCTACATTAATGAAGATAATTGCCGGGGACAGCACGCCTGACACAGGACAGGTCATACTTGCCCACGGCGCTACAATGGGATATCTCGCGCAGCATCAGAACCTTGATACTGACAATACCATTTTTGATGAGCTCTTAAGCATCAAGGCTGACATACTTAATATGGAAAGCACTATGCGCCGGCTTGAGGCGGACATGAAGAATGTAGAGGGTGCTGAGCTTGAGGATATGCTTGAACGTTATTCAAGACTTACACATTCCTTTGAGCAGATGAACGGTTACGCCTACAAGAGCGAGATTACCGGTGTTCTTAAGGGACTTGGCTTTACAGAGGAAGATTTTACTAAGAAGGTTAATACTCTCTCCGGCGGACAGAAGACAAGAGTTGCGCTCGGACGCCTGCTGCTTACAAAGCCTGACATTATCCTGCTTGATGAGCCTACCAACCATCTTGACCTTGAATCCATCAAGTGGCTTGAAACTTTTCTTCTCAATTATCCGGGAAGCGTGCTCATCGTTGCGCATGACAGATATTTTCTTGACCGTATCGTTACTAAGATTGTTGAACTCGATAACGGCGTATGTACCGTGTATCAGGGCAATTACACACAGTATTCCGAGAAGCGTGCAATCGTGCGCAATATGAAGCTTAAGGAATATCTTAACCAGCAGCGTGAGATTAAGCATCAGGAAGCCGTAATAACCAAGCTTAAGCAGTTCAACCGTGAAAAGTCCATTAAGCGCGCCGAGAGCCGTGAAAAGGCTCTTGATAAGATTGAGCTTGTTGAGAAGCCTACAGAAGTCAATGACAAAATGCACATAATGCTTGAGCCTAAGATTGAGAGCGGTAATGATGTTCTTACCGTAACAGGGCTTACCAAAGGCTTTGACGGCAGAACTCTTTTCCATGATGTCAATTTTGACATAAAGCGCGGCGAACATGTTGCACTTATCGGAAGCAACGGAACCGGCAAGACAACAATACTTAAGATTATCAACGGAATATTCGGTCCTGACAGCGGTGAATTCAGGCTTGGCTCTAAGGTCACAATAGGCTACTATGACCAGGAGCATCATGTCCTTGATCCGGACAAGACTCTCTTTGATGAGATTGCGACTGCTTATCCCGATCTTAATAATACCAAGATAAGAAACACGCTTGCTGCATTTCTTTTCACCAACGATGATGTATTCAAACGTATCCGTGACTTAAGTGGTGGTGAGAAGGCACGCGTATCACTTGCCAAGCTTATGCTGTCAGAGGCTAACTTTCTTATTCTCGATGAGCCTACCAACCATCTTGACATGGTATCCAAGGAGATTCTTGAGAATGCGATTAACAGCTATACGGGTACTGTCTTTTATGTATCGCATGACAGATATTTTATCAATACAACCGCTACAAGAATACTCGAACTGACACACAGCACGATTCTTAACTACATAGGCAACTATGATTATTATGAGGAAAAGCATGATGCAGTCATGGCGCAGTATCTTGCTCTTAACCCACAGCCTGCCGCTTCTTCAGGCGCTGCTTCAGCTTCAGGTGCAGCCAGTGCCGGTTCCAGGGAGGAATGGAAAGCTGCCAAGCAGGACCAGAGCGCAAGGCGCAAACGCGAGCGTGAGATTGAAAAACTGGAGGCTTCAATTGAAGAATACGAAGCAAGGATTGCTTCCATTGATGAAGAATCTGCCGACCCTGAAGTATGTACCAACACCTCCAGACTTATTGAGCTTCATAACGAACGTACAAAACTCGACGATGAGCTTGCGCAAATGTACGAAAAATGGGAAAATCTGTCCTCTGAATAGCGCATTTTTATTGACAAAGCCTGTAAAATACGATATATATATTTTATAATATTTTGAAGGAGGACTTGTTCGAGATGAATAAGACTGAGTTAGTTGCTGCTATGGCAGAGAAGGCTGAGCTTTCAAAGAAGGATGCTGAGGCTGCCCTTAAGGCACTTACAGCTACAATCGCTGAGGAACTTACAAAGGGTGAGAAGGTTCAGTTAGTTGGCTTTGGTACATTTGAAGTATCTGAGAGAGCTGCCAGAACAGGTAAGAACCCACAGACAGGTAAGGCTATCAAGATTCCTGCATCTAAGGCTCCTAAGTTTAAGGCTGGTAAGGCTTTAAAGGATACTGTTAACAGCACAAAGAAGAAAAAGTAATTATTACTTAACCGGAAGCCAAGAGCAGCTGCTTTTGGCTTTTCCTTTTTTATGGACATTATTTATGATACCAGATTGGAGTAAATATGGAAATAGAGCGCAAATTTCTCGTATCACAGATACCCGGCGACATAGCACAGTATAAGTGCAGATTTATTGAACAGGCATATCTTTGTACGAATCCTGTTGTCCGTGTACGCCGTGACAACGATGATTATTATCTCACATACAAATCCAACGGCTTTGTTGCCCGTGAAGAATATAACCTTCCGCTCACGCAGGAAAGCTATGAACATCTTCTTGGCAAGGCTGATGGCAACATAATCACCAAAAGAAGATACGAGATACCTATAGAATATGACTACTATATGCCTGATGAGATATGCAGGAACAATCCTGACCACGCACCTTTTCTTACGATAGAGCTTGATATATTTGAGGGGAAGTTCGCCGGAACGGTTCTTGCCGAAGTTGAATTCGCTTCAGAGGAAGAGGCCGGAGCTTTCATTCCTCCCGACTGGTTCCTGGAAGACGTGTCATACTCATCCGAATATCATAACAGTAATATGAGCATGCGCACATTCTGATATGAGTATGCACAGGAATGGAGATTATAATGGATATCACAAAGATAAAAAAACAGTTTAAAATACTTTTAGCAAGTTTTGAACATTCTGCCAAAATTCTTTTAAAATGGCTTGTGTGTTCAGTAATTATCGGTCTTTTAATCGGACTTATAGGCTCATTGTTCTATTGGGCAATATCAGCTGCTACAACATTCCGCACAGAGCATGCTTATATACATTTTCTGCTGCCGTTAAGCGGTCTTTTGATAATCGGCCTGTATCAGCTCCTGCATTCTCTTAAGAATTCAGGTACCAACCTTGTTATTAAAGCTATACAAAGCAACGAAGAAGTCCCTCTTAAGGTGTCATTCCTTATAATAGTATCGACTTTCATAACTCACCTTTTTGGCGGTTCTGCCGGCCGTGAAGGAGCTGCGCTCCAGATTGGCGGTTCATTCGGCAATTACATTGGCAAAAAGCTTAAGTTTGACGAGCGTGACACCAAGATTCTCATTATGTGCGGAATGAGCGCATGCTTCTCCGCACTGTTTGGCACTCCGATGGCGGCTGCCGTATTCTCAATGGAAGTTGTAAGTGTCGGACTTATGCACTATGCTGCTTTGGTTCCGTGCGTACTTGCCTCTTTAATTGCTGCAGGCGTTGCGGGATTTTTCAATATAACACCAACTGCATTTACAATAGGCAGTATTCCGGCAATGACACTGTCAGGCGGAATCAAAACAATTATTCTCGCTGCACTGTTTGCCGCAGCTAGCATACTGTTCTGCGTTACTCTTCATAAGAATGAAGAGATTTTTGCAAAACTGTTTAAAAATCAATATATCCGCATACTTGTAAGCGGCTGTATCGTTGTGCTTCTTAACACACTTCTCGGCACAACCGATTACATGGGTGCCGGCGGCGACGTCATCGCACGAAGCTTCACAGGCAGTGAGGCATGGTATGTATTCCTTCTCAAAATTATATTAACCGCATTGACGCTGTCCGGAGGTTTCAAAGGCGGTGAGATTGTTCCATCACTCTTTATAGGAGCAACTCTCGGCAGCTTTTTATCATCAATATTCGGCCTTCCTCCGGCACTTTGTGCAGCATGCGGCATGGTCGCCGTCTTCTGCGGCGTTACGAACTGCCCTATTACATCTCTTCTCATGGCTGTTGAGATGTTTGGAACAGGGGCGGTACATTATTGCATACTTGCAATCGCAATAAGCTATCTTCTTTCCGGATACTACAGCCTTTACAGCAGCCAGAAGATTGTATACTCCAAGTATGAACCGCGCTACATCAATCGTAATGCAAAGCAATGATATAACATAAATCATGGTCAGAATTAAAAATGGGATGTGAAAAATAAACCACTTTTCACATCCCGTTTTTATTTTAATATCAGCCTATTACATCACTCATGTCATACATGCCTGCCGGCTTACCTGCCAGGAACTTGGCAGCTTCAATAGCACCCTTTGCAAATACAGCCTTAGAGTAGGCAGTATGCTTGAATTCTATGACCTCATCCTCTCCGGCAAATATCACTTCGTGCTCACCAACGATTGTTCCGCCTCTTACCGCACTGATTCCTATCTCCTTAGGATCACGCTTCCTGCGCTCCTGACTTCTGTCATACTTATAATAATATCCATCAGGAAGTACATCCTTAATTGAATCTGCAAGAGCAAGTGCTGTTCCGCTCGGTGCGTCAAGCTTCTGGTTATGATGTTTCTCTACTATCTCGACGTCAAATCCGGCAGGATTGAACACCTTCGCCGCCTGTGCAAGGAGCTTGAACAGAGTATTGATACCAAGTGACATATTGGCAGACTTAAGAACTGCTACCTGCTTTGATGTCTCATTGATTCTCTCTATCTGCTCATCGCTTAATCCTGTTGTACATACTACAACCGGAACCTGATTCTTAGCAGAGAACTCAAGGAGCTTATCTACTGCCTTGGCCGAAGTAAAATCAATTATTACATCTGCCTTGACTACGCAGCTGTCTATTGACGGAAATACAGGATATTTGTTGTGCCCGTCATCAAATGGATCAACTCCCGCAACTATCTGTGCATTCTCATCACCTTCCAGCAGATTGGTAATCATCTGTCCCATCTTGCCATTACAGCCGTGCATTATTATTCTTGTCATTATAATCCTCGTTTCTGCGGCATATACCGCTTATCGAATAGTTATACTATTACCGGTTCTTATAAAAGTATTATTACTTCAGAAGTCCGTAATTCTTAAGAGCATTCTTAAGAGTCTCAAGATTCTTGTCTTCCATTGGTGAAAGAGGCATTCTGAGTGGTCCTACTTCCATTCCCATAAGATTAAGCGCATGCTTTACAGGGATTGGATTAACCTCACAGAAAAGTGCATCTATAAGCTCAATAGCCTCAAGCTGAAGCTTTCTGCTGGCCTCAACATTGCCTGCAAGATACTCTGCGACAATATCATGTGTCTTCTTAGGAGCAACATTGGAAAGCACTGATATAACACCCTTGCCGCCAAGTGAAAGGATAGGTACTATCTGGTCATCATTACCTGAGTACATATCAATACATCCGTCTGCAAGTGACATAAGCTTTGCTGCCTGTGAAATATTACCTGTTGCTTCCTTAATACCTACAATGTTATCTACTGTCTTAGCAAGAGTAACTGCTGTCTCCGGAAGTATGTTACAGCCTGTTCTGCTTGGTACATTATACATGATTATAGGAAGGTCTACTGACTTTGCAATTGTTGTATAATGTGCAATAAGTCCCTTCTGTGTAGCCTTGTTATAATACGGTGTTACAACAAGAAGACCGTCAACGCCTACACTCTGTGCTTCCTGTGAGAGGAATACTGCAGACTCAGTGCAGTTAGAGCCTGTTCCTGCAATTACAGGAATTCTCTTATTAACATGTGATACAGTAAATTCAATGGCATCAAGATGTTCCTTCTCGCTTAATGTTGATGCTTCACCTGTTGTTCCGCACACAATAATGGCATCTGTTCCGTTATCTACCTGATAATCAATAAACTCTGCCATCTTATCATAATTAATCTCTCCGTTAGCCTTCATAGGCGTAATCATTGCAACGCCTGCGCCCTCAAATATTGCCATACTTCTTTTTCCTTTCATTATTAGATCTGCATCATTAAAAAAAGCCCTTACGGGGCTGCAAAAAGAGGACGTGAGAAGTCCATCCTTTAAGTAGCCCTCCATCTTAAGAATCTGCTGTCAAAAAGCTATCCTAAAGATGACAGTGACATGGCTGTTAACCATGCCCCCAGCAATGAAAGCCAGCACCTTCATCACTTCGGCGTCATCCCCTTTGAAATGGTTTCTTCTGTATCTGTTACATCCGCCATTCTACTCTTGAATTACGCACCTCTACTTTTTATATGCTTACTATAGCATTATGCTTCTTATATGTCAATAAATCTGCAAATCTATAATTTTTTTGTAATTTTCTCATTGCCAAAGTACTAATTATATAGTATTATAGTACCATGTTTTGTAAATGTATTATCATGAATAAGGAGTTCAATGAAAAATAAAATTCTTACAATTATATTTCTGTTATTAATTATTCTGTTATTCCCAGCCATATTAAAGTGCAACAATATAAAGCCTCATTCTGACAGGCTTATAAGCAGTAATGTGTCAGATATAACCGATTCTGTCGAACCGGCTGCGGCAGGAGATTATCCACCGGGTTCATATAACTGCTCATATACTATATCAGATAATGACAGCAAGCGTTTTGTCTACATAAAAGGCTTTTGGACATCTATAACCGTATATGCAGATGACGATATCATATACTCCGGCAATGATAAGAACCCGAATAATGATATGTCTGTATGCTGGTTCAGTATTCCAGCAGGAACAGGTGAACACACTTTGTATATAAATGCCGTTTCTAAAAAGACACATTATAATGATGATGTAATTTCAGAAATTATCCTTGCAGACAAAGGTGAGTTTAACGAATACATTTTCATGAACAACATTTATGCATTTATATTCTTCATATTTGCATTAATAACAGGTCTTCTGTGTCTTATAGGAGCATTAAGCATGCGCTCCCGTGTATCACAGAACAGTTATCTGACATTCACATACCTTGGCATATTTATATTACTTGCAGGCACATGGCTTCTGCTCGACTCGAAGCTGCTTCTTCTTGTAACTAACAGAACCGCACTTATATCACTTGCTTCATATACAGTATTTATGCTTATGCCTGCCGTACTGATAATGTATATAAGTGAGATGTCTTCCGGCAGCCAGCGTCCTTATTATATATTATGCGGAATAATACTTACCAACACTGTATTATATCTTATAAGTTATATTCTGGCACCTGTTATGATTCCGTATGTACTCTCAGCATGCCATATAATGATTATGTCCGCTATCATATATGTTCTGTACAGATGCATACGTAGTGCAGGAAGTTATAACACACCTGAACTAAAAAGCATCCTTGCAGGATTTATATTTATGTGTCTGTTTTCACTTATGGCGCTTATATCATTCTATATAAGCAGCTCATCGCATTATTCTTATGTATACGCCATAGGACTTGCCATATTCATCACATGTATGATTACAGGATCTTTGCAGCGGATGTACAGCTATATAACCGACAATGCCAACGTAAGCGCCTACAAGCAGCTGGCTTACATTGATTCGCTTACCGGTCTCATGAATAAAGCTTCATTCACGACCGAACACATTAAGCCGATTACATCTCCTACAGCATATATCATGTTCGACCTTAACGGACTTAAGCACACCAATGACACTTACGGACACAAAGAAGGCGATGAGCTGATAGCTGCAGCGGCTGAATGTATCCGTGCAGTATTCGGACGCATTGGCAAATGCTACCGTTTTGGAGGCGATGAGCTGATTGTTATTCTGTACGGATTCAAAGCCAGGGATATTGATGCTCTTCTCAATTACAAATTACCGGCTGTCATAAACTCATGCAACTCCAATAGAGATGTTCCGATTGAGGTTTCATATGGATATGCGATATGTAACGATGATTCTGTCACACGTCAGGAATTATTCAAACAGGCTGATGAACGCATGTATGCAATGAAAAAGAGTGTAGAAGGCTGTTCCCGGTAAACAGATAATGTATACGTGCTTCTCTCTTATTCAATATAAAAATGCTGCCATGCATGTGTCACTTCGTCTTCGGGCACAGTTCCCGGGCGATGTATTCATGCATGGCAGCATCCAATTAAGTAATATTTATATCTGCTGATTACTGTTCGTCTATATCTTCATGGCTTTCTGCAGCAGTAACCGTATCAGGCTCACTCTTATCCGCAAGTTCTATCTTGCTGATTGATACCTCATATGCCACTCTCTTCTCTACCTCAGTCTCACTGATCTTCTTGGCATATTCACGGCTCTGGACTCTTCCCCATACAAGGAGATGTGCTCCAACCTCAAGAGAAGCTGCATATCGTGCATTACGTCCCCATGCGATACATGGAATGTAATCCGACTTACCGTAAGGTCTGTTGACAGCTATAAGGACATCTGCTATCTCTCTTCCGAGAGGCGTCTTTCTATAAATAGGAGGCTTGCAGATGAATCCGTCAAGATATATCTGATTCGACTTATTCTGCTCTTCCGGCTCTTCATCAACAAACTGAAGCTCTCTGACAAATATTGAAAGCATAAGTCTGTTCTTTGTACCCTCATGCTTATTATATGATCTGAACTGGCCGATTACTTCAATCATCTTATCTCTGTAATCCTGTGTCACATCAATAAGTCTCTCCGAGATCATGAGAGGAATAACGTCTGCCATATTGCTCAGTCTGTTAACTGACACATTGACGATATAAAATCCTTCCCCAAATACCTCATGACTGTACTGAAACTCAGATACGATTCTGCCAACAATACATACCTTGTTATTTTCTATTACCTTGTCTACCATTTTGATTTCTCCCTTCGTTCTTCTCATTCTACTATATTGCGCGCTTAATAAGCATATTCCAGATATAGTAGTTTTGTCTATAAAATCTTATCGACCATATTTGATATAATACATCAAACACTCTACATATTGTAACATTTCACAAAAGAATCACAAGTAAATTTTCGGTTAAGAATTTTAAATTTTAATAAAGCAAAAATCTCCTCGCACCAGTATTCACGCCGTTGTGAGGAGATTATCATGTTATATCTTATTAAAGTTTATACAATAATTACTTGCGGTTAGCTCTGTAACGCTGTGTCGAATCAAGTATCTTCTTGCGGATTCTAAGTGACTTAGGAGTTACTTCAAGAAGCTCATCCGTATCAATGTAGTCAAGTGCCTGCTCAAGGCTTAATATCTTAGGCGGTACAAGTCTGAGTGCCTCATCCGAACTTGAAGATCTTGTGTTGGTAAGATGCTTTGTCTTACATACGTTAACCTCAATATCCTCGGCACGCGGATTCTCACCAACTATCATTCCGGCATATACTTTCTCGCCAGGTCCGATGAAGAGCTGTCCACGCTCCTGTGCATTGAACAGACCATATGTTATTGCTTCGCCTGACTCATAAGCTATAAGTGAACCCTGCTTTCTGTACTGGATATCACCCTTGTATTCTTCATAGCCCTCAAATGAAGTATTAAGAATACCATTACCCTTTGTATCTGTCATGAACTCTCCACGATAACCTATAAGTCCTCTTGAAGGTATTGAGAACTGAAGTCTCGTATAACCGCCATTGATAGGTGTCATGCCAAGAAGTTCACCCTTACGCTGGCTGAGCTTCTGGATTACGCTTCCTGAGAATTCTTCAGGGACATCAACATACGCAAGCTCGATTGGTTCAAGCTTTCTTCCTCTCTCATCATAATGATAGAGAACCTCTGCCTTACTTACCGCAAATTCAAAGCCTTCACGTCGCATGTTCTCGATAAGTACCGAGAGGTGAAGCTCACCACGTCCTGATACTTTGAATGAATCCATTCCTTCATTCTCCTCAACACGAAGACTGACATCTGTATTGAGCTCGCGGAAAAGTCTGTCTCTGATATGTCTTGATGTTACAAACTTACCTTCCTGACCTGCGAGCGGACTGTCATTAACCATGAAATCCATAGACAGTGTAGGCTCTGAAATCTTCTGGAAAGGTATTGCCTCAGGGTTATCTACTGAGCAGATTGTATCACCGATTCGTATATCAGGAATACCTGAAATAGCTACGATAGAACCTATCTTAGCCTCGTTAACCTCTATCTTGTTAAGTCCCTCAAACTCATAGAGCTTGTTAATCTTAACTCTCTTGCGGAAATCAGGGTCATGGTGGTTAACAAGCATTACTTCCTGATTAACCTTGATTGAACCGTTATCAACCTTACCAACACCGATACGTCCTACATAGTCGTTATAATCAATCGTGCTTATAAGTACCTGTGTAGGTGCATCAGGGTCACCTTCAGGTGCCGGAATACTGTTGATAATTGTCTCAAACAAAGGTGTCATATCCTTGCGCTCATCATCAAGATCAAGTACCGCAAATCCGGACTTTGCTGATGCAAATACAAACGGACAGTCAAGCTGATCGTCATTAGCATCAAGATCGATAAATAACTCAAGAATCTCATCTATTACTTCCTGAGGTCTTGCCTCAGGTCTGTCTATCTTATTAATACATACAATAACCGAAAGATCAAGCTCAAGTGCTTTCTGAAGAACGAACTTTGTCTGAGGCATTACGCCTTCATATGCATCTACTACAAGGACAACACCATTAACCATCTTGAGTACACGCTCTACCTCACCACCAAAATCAGCATGTCCCGGAGTATCGATAATGTTAATCTTTGTTCCGTTATAATTAATGGCAGTGTTCTTAGATAAGATTGTGATACCTCTCTCACGCTCAATATCATTAGAGTCCATAACACGCTCTGCCACTTCCTGATTAGCACGGAATGTACCGCTCTGCTTAAGAAGCTGGTCTACAAGCGTTGTCTTACCATGGTCAACGTGGGCTATAATTGCAATGTTTCTTACGTCCTCGCGCTTAGTTCTCATCTTTAATCCTTTCCTGCCCGGCTGAGGGCTTCCTATTAAAATAAATGTCAAATAAAAATATTTTTTGTAACTTTAATATTCTATCACACTATAATCGGATTGCAAGAAAAACTTACAAATTATTTTTTATTGCGAACGCTCCCCGTATGTGGTAAGTTATATTTTATACAGTTTTATCATTAACAGGAGCGTACACGATATGAACTTTTTAGAAGAAAGAATTGCAAGGGACGGAATTGTAAAAGAAGGTAATGTGCTTAAGGTTGACAGCTTCCTTAACCACCAGATGGACATCAGGCTTTTCGATGAGATAGGCGCTGAATTCAAGCGTCGTTTTGCTGATGCCGGCATTAACAAGATTCTTACCATCGAAGCTTCAGGTATAGGCATTGCCTGCATTGCTGCCAGGCATTTTGACGTACCTGTTGTATTTGCCAAGAAATCAAAGAGCATTAATATAGAAGGAGAAGTATATGTTGCCGAGGTTGAATCATTCACCCACAAGTGTAAGAACAATGTTATTGTCTCCAAGAAGTTCTTAAACCCGGAAGACCGTGTGCTTATCATTGATGATTTTCTTGCCAACGGATGCGCCCTTCAGGGTCTTATCTCTATTGTGAATGAATCCGGAGCAACCGTTGAAGGCATTGGTATTGCAATTGAAAAAGGCTTCCAGCCAGGCGGCAGAATCATCCGCAACCTCGGATACCACCTTGAGTCTCTTGCAATTGTTGACAGCATGAATGCAGAAGACGGAACAATCAGCTTCAGAGCACAATAATCACTATTATATTAATACATACGGAGAATAATTCAATGGATGATAAAATCAAAAACAAATCTAATAATTCAAATACTTCAAATACTTCGATAGATAATCTCTACAGGCTTGACGGCAGGGTATCAATACAGCAGGCAGTTCCTTTTGGACTGCAGCACATTCTTGCCATGTTTGTAGCCAATATTGCTCCTATATTTATAGTAGCAGGTGCCAGCGGTCTGACAACCGAACAGTCGGCAATGCTTATCCAGAGTGCAATGCTTATTGCCGGAATAGGTACTCTTATCCAGCTGTTTCCTATATTCCGGTTAGGCTCAGGTCTTCCTATAGTAATGGGTATCAGCTTTACATTTGTTTCAATATTCTGTTATATCGGGCCGGTCTACGGTTATAATGCAATTGTAGGTGCCGTGCTTATCGGCGGTCTGATAGAAGGCTGTCTAGGTCTGTTTGCCCGGTACTGGATTAAGCTCATCACTCCTATCGTGGCTGCAAGTGTTGTTACGGCAATCGGATTCTCACTGCTGTCTGTTGGTGCTTCTTCATTCGGAGGCGGCAGCGGAAGTGAGGCTTTCGGTTCCGCAACCAACTGGATTCTCGGAAGTATAACTCTTATCTGCTGTATACTCTTTAATATATTTGCAAAATCATACCTTAAGCAGCTTTCAGTCCTCTTCGGCCTTGTTGTCGGTTATATTATTGCCATATTCCTCGGTGTTGTTGATTTCTCTGCACTGCATGGAAGCGCAATTATTGCATTACCGTCAATTATGCCTTTCAAGCCTGAATTCAATCTGAACGCCATTGTGTCGGTAACACTGATATTCCTTGTATCTGCAACAGAGACAATCGGCGATACATCCGCTCTTGCAGCCACAGGTCTCGGACGCGATGCTACACTTAAGGAGACATCAGGTTCAATTGCCTGTGACGGATTCATAAGTGCTCTCTCGTCAGTATTCGGCTGCCTGCCTATCACATCATTCAGCCAGAATGTAGGTCTTGTAGCCATGACTAAGGTAGTTAACCGTTTTGCGATTGCAACAGGTGCCGTAATTATGATTCTTGCCGGTGTATTCCCGATTCTCGGTTCACTGCTTGCCACACTTCCTGACGCGGTGCTTGGCGGTTGTACGATAATGATGTTCGGCAATATTGTAATCAGTGGTCTGCAGATGATCAGCAAATGCGGCTATACACAGCGCAATATTACCATTGCTGCCCTGTCACTGAGTGTCGGAATCGGCTTCACACAGGTACCTGAGATATTTGACATATTCCCTCATATCATCAGGACGGTATTTGCAGAGAACTGTGTTGCGGTTGTATTCATTGTGGCTATAATTCTCAACCTTGTGCTTCCTAAGAATATGGAAGCAGCGGCGGCTTCAAAAGAGGCTTCAAAATAATCAGAATTTTTATAAGATATAAAATATAATCAAAAAGCACCACCATCCCGGCACAAAGCAAGTGCTTCAGATGGTGGTGCTTTTTGATTTATCTTATTAATGAATCAGTGAACCGATTAGTGAACCTTGTTCTTAATCTCGCTGTCTATCTTCTCTACAAACTCATCAAGTCCGAGTACTGTTGTGTCTGCCTCTCCGTGAAGTCTGTATGATACAGTTCTGTTCTCCTTCTCGTTAAAGCCGATAACAAGAAGATACGGAACCTTCTGAATCTGACCCTCACGCATACGGTAGCCAAGCTTCTCGCCTCTGTCATCAAGTTCAACTCTTACATTCTTTTCTTCAAGAGCGCTGCAAATCTCATGTGCATATTCCATAAGCTCTTCGTTGTCTGTCTTAACAGGCATTACTCTTACCTGGACAGGTGCAAGCCATGTAGGAAGGTTGCCCTTTGTCTCCTCAAGGATGTAAGCCATGAATCTGTCAAGTGAACCGAGTATTGCTCTGTGAAGAACTACAGGTGTCTTCTTCTCGCCATCCTTATCAATGTATGTCAGATTAAACTTAGCAGGGAGACAGAAATCAAGCTGGCATGTTGAAAGCGTATATTCGTTACCTACTGCCGGCTTAACATTAACATCAAGCTTAGGTCCGTAGAATGCAGCCTCACCAATCTCCTCAGTATATTCAATTCCAAGATCGTTAAGAACTGTTCTGAGGGCATCCTCTGCCTTGTTCCACATCTCATCATCATCATGGTACTTAACCTTGTCTGCAGGGTCCCTGAGTGAAAGTACGCAGCGGTAATCTGTAATGCCAAAATCCTTGTATGTGCTGAAGATAAGGTCAACTACCCGCTTGAATTCATCCTCTATCTGCTCAGGTGTTACAAAGATGTGTGCATCATTCTGGCAGAAATGTCTGCCTCTCTCAATTCCCTTAAGAGTACCGCTTGACTCATATCTGAAGTCATGTGCTATCTCACCGATTCTGATAGGAAGATCCTTGTATGAGTGCATTCTGTTAGCATATATCATCATATGGTGAGGGCAGTTCATAGGTCTTAATACAAATGACTCACCGTCAACATCCATTGCAGGGAACATATTCTCCTTGTAATGATCCCAGTGTCCTGATGTCTTGTAAAGGTTAACTGTACCGATACATGGTGTCATAACATGAAGGTATCCAAGCTTTCTTTCCTTGTCCTTAATGTAATTCTCAAGCTCCTGCCATATTACATATCCCTTTGGAAGGAACATTGGAAGACCGCGTCCGATAAGGTCATCTACCATGAAAAGTCCCATGTCCTTACCAATCTTTCTGTGGTCTCTTTCCTTAGCCTCCTCAAGGAGCTGAAGATGTGCCTCGAGTTCTTCCGGTGTAGGAAAACATACACCGTAGATTCTCTGAAGAACCTTATTATTGCTGTCACCCTTCCAGTAAGCACCCGAATGTCTTATAAGCTTAAAGTTACGGCAAAGCTTTACATTGTCAACATGAGGTCCGCGGCAGAGGTCTGTAAAATCTCCCTGCTCGTAGCATGTGATATTCCCATCCTCAAGATTATTAATCAGGTCAATCTTATATTCGTCATCCTTGAACATCTCAAGGGCTTCTTCCTTGGAAATCTCTTTTCTGATAATCTTCTTGCCTGTCTTGGCAATCTTCTTCATCTCTTTTTCGATTGCTGCAATATCCTCATCCCTGATTACATCATCACCGAGGTCTACATCATAATAAAAGCCTTCCGCAACTACAGGACCAACCCAGAACTTAGCCTGTGGGTAGAGATGCTTAATAGCCTGTGCCATAAGATGCGCACATGAATGATTGAGTGTGTTAAGATTCTCATCTTCCTTAAAATTAACCATTGTTCTTCTCCTTTATATGTTAATAATATTATTCATATTGAAAAAAGCACCCTCAGATATGCCGGCTAAGACTTGCTTAGCCTGATCTACCTAAGGGTGCCTGCACACGGTTCCACCTTATATTTCACTCTTGGCTTATAACGCAGCTACACGGTAACGCTTCAAAATCGTTCATGCACTGATTCCTTCTACGCACAGCTCGAGAATGGTCTTCATGTACAATCTCCATAAGCAGCTTACACCAACTGCTGCCCTCTCTGAATGGTTCACGCACACTACTGTTTCTGTCATCGCTTTTTCAATATTCTTGCGTTATTGTACCACGGTCAATGCAAATAAACAATACCATTTTTTGTTTTTTATCTGCCGTACTGCATTCTCCAGTCAATACATCTCTGTAGGTAATTGATGTACTCCGGATTCTTGCACATTCCTTTGCCTGTTGTATCAGATATCTTGGCGACATCCATACCGTTGCATGCCGTTGTCTTCATGACAATGTTAAGTGCCGGCACGTCAGTATCATTTGCAATATATGTTCCTATTCCAAATGCAACCTTCGCTCTGTCCTTAAAGTATGAATTAAGCTTATCAGCTCTCTCAAAATCAAGGCTGTCACTGAATAACAGTGTCTTTCCTCTGTGGTCTATTCCAAGACTCTTATAATGCTCAATCATCTTATCTCCCCACTCATATGGGTCTCCGCTGTCATGTCTTACTCCTGAGAACAGAGTTGCATATGTAAGCTGGAAGTCCTTGAGGAAACAGTCTGTTGTGATTGCATCAGTAAGCGCTATACCATTGAGCACTCCATATTCTCTTACCCATGCATCAAGTGCATACCAGTTAGAGTATGCCGGATTATGCTTGTGGTTGCCCTGTCCCACACACATAATCCACTCATGTGCCATCGTTCCTACCGGAGTAAGGCTGAACTTTTTGGCAAGATATACATTGGATGTTCCGACAAATGCAGATGCAGGATACTTCACGCTGCTAAGCTTCTGTATTGCAAGCTCCTGTGCTTCTGCCGAAAGTCTCCTTCTGAGACCGAATTCGCTGAAAGAACCGAGATTATACTCACCGCTGAAAAGCTTATTGACCTTATCATCAAGTCTCTTCTTGAAGCTTTCAAACAGCTCGTCATAATTATACTGCATCCTGAAATAGACTTCATTTACAATTGCAAGTGTAGGTATCTCATACATTGATGTATTAAGCCATGTACCCTTAGTCTCGATTGCAAGTCCGCAATCAGCATCTGATGTAATCTCAAAATCCTCAAATCTCGGCTGCCATAATCTGAGGAAATCAATATAGCTTCCCTTAATCCATTTTACATTATTGAGGTATTCAAGCTCCTCCTCTGTAAATCTGAGTGAGCAGTACGCCTTAATCTGCTCCTTTATCTCATCAACCATCTCATCCGTAAAATGCACATCCTCATTGCGGCATTTGAATGACCATGTTGTCTTATAATCACTGAACTGATGATAAATAGCCTGACCCATGCTGAACTTATACATATCTGTCTCTAAAAGACTTACAATAATCTGATTTAATCTCATACTAATCCTCCATTATATCTGTACAAAGCCGATGACTTTCTCCCTGTAATTGAAATACCCTTTTTATCAAGGAGCATTACCTTATCAACTATCTTATCCCTGAAATTAGCCTTATACAGCTTCTTTCCGAGAATAATCTCATATACCCTCTGAAGATCCGGAAGTGTAAACTCCTTAGCCATAAGATTGAATACAACATCCGAATACTCTGCCTTATTCCTAAGACGCATCAGTCCCTCAAGGATTATCTGTGCATGGTCAAATGCAAGCTTCTCCTCTCCGACTGCTTCTGGTACATAATTTTTCACCTTGATGACACCATTTTTAAATACCTTCTTCTTAAGTGAATATTCGATGTGTATGCCCCTTTCCTCATTGCTGAAAATGAGGCTCTTCTCTGTCATCCTGATATCAAACCAAAGCGCATCCTTGGCATCATCTCCGGCTCTTACCATTGATTCAACATTCTTAAGCGGGACAAGTGCCATGTATGCAATATCAATAACACGCATTCTCGGATCCCTGTCCGGCTGGCTCATGGTATATATCTGTTCAAGATAAATATCCTTAAGCCCTGTCTCCTCTTCAAGCTCCCTGCATGCAGCTTCATATGCCGACTCGTCTATTCCGACAAAGCCTCCCGGAAGCGCCCAGCAGTCTATATACGGATGATTACGTCTTTGTACCAGCAGTGTCCTGAGGCTTCCGAGCGACTTATCCATCGCAAGTATCATCATATCAACTGATACGGAAGGTCTGTCATAATCACCCGGACAATACTTCTCAAGGAATTCCTTCTCCGTAAGTCCGTCCGCATTGCGCTTTTCCATCCAAATCTCCTTTCATAAAAGTATTTATTTACTACTTATGTTTTATATTATTACCACTCTTTGCGGCATATGTCAACACTTTACGTTAAAAAAGTTGTTTTTTGCTACTTTTATTTTATAAAAACACGGTTGCTCATAATGTCTCAGTGTACCCATGCTTATATGATACATCTTCGCCACTTCACCTATAAGAAAAAGCTTTGTATTATCCACTTCATATGCTCTGTATGTCAGACATTATGCACATCAAGCTTACCGCTGTTTTTCAGCCATATAAATGCTGCCACACATATTATGACTGACAGAAATGACCCCGCCGGTGCTGCAAGTCCCATAGGAAGCAGCGTATCTGCAAACATTCTTGACGCAAGATACGAGCCGGGAACCCTTACAAGCACTATTGCTGCCATATTGTGGATAAACCCTATGTAGGATTTGCCGTAAGCACAGAAATATCCTGTAAAGCTGAAATGTATGCCTGCAAATATACAGTCAAATATGTATCCTCTTATATACCGGCTTCCCATAACTATTACGCCGCTGTCCTTAGTAAACATCGTAAGCACCGCTTCAGCGGCTATCTCTATGATGACAGTAACTATTATTCCGTATACAGTTGTTATCATCGTGGCATACTTAAGCGTCCTTTCGGCTCTTTCAGGCTTTCCGGCACCTATATTCTGCGCCGACAGGGCAGATACCGCTGCAAGCATCGAGGATGGCACGATAAACAGGGCGCTTATAACCTTTTCAACAATACCTACTGCTGCTGCATCAGTAATTCCCCTGTGATTGGCTATTACTGTTATTATCATGAATGCTGCCTGAATACATCCGTCCTGAACAGCCACAGGAAGTCCGACCTTAAGGATGTCTCCCATAATATTTCTGTCGGGAATGAAGTCTGATTTGGTAAGCTTAATCCCCGTATTCTTTCTCTTTATTGATATCAGCGCAATTACTACGCTTAAGGTCTGAGCAAGCACTGTACCGAGCGCCGCTCCCACAGGACCTGTATTCAATGCACCCATGAATACATAATCAAGGATGATATTGGCAATGCAGGCTATCCCAATAAAATACATCGGGCTTTTTGAGTCACCCAGGCCTCTGAATATGGCACTTATAATATTGTACGCCGTTATGAACGGAATTCCGATAAAACATATCGTAAGATAGCCGGCTGTACCGCTGACAGCCTCTGCCGGAGTTCCTATTATAATAACTATATGTCTTACCGCTATGAGAAGCACTACAGTAAGCACAACTGCCACTGTCATAAATAAAGTAATCGTATTGCCGATTGCTGCTGACGCCTTATCATTTTTCCGACCGCCTATGGCACGTCCGACCATTACCGTTGTTCCCATTGCAAGACCGACAAGAATTACCGTCAGCATATGCATAACCTGACTTCCGTTGGATACGGCAGTTATTCCGTCAACTCCGCCAAACTGTCCTATAATGAACAAATCCGCCATTCCATACAATGTCTGTAAAAAATATGACAGAAGATATGGCAGTGCGAAAAATACAATCGTCTTAAATACACTGCCTGATGTAAGATTCTTTTCCATGACCTGTACTGTCCCGCCGCCCTGCGCACTGAATCTGTAATCCTAAGTCCGGCGGCATTTTCCTCCATAATTTAATTTAATTTATATCTGCCGGGACTGCATAATCCCAATACTATTTTAACAGAACTTCTATGCATGTAACATAGTCTTCTATATTGCAGAATTATTATATTTATCGTAAATTCCATTCTCTACATTATGCGCATACTGGATATATGCGAGTTCTCAGCCTTGCTATCTGTTCGTCTATATATTTTTCCCTTTCAACAAACATCTCAAGAAATGTATCAGGGCTTCTTCTGTTAAGGAACTCCCACTAACTTTGCAAATTCTCCGGTTTTCATGTATATGTTATGTTCCATATCTTTATATGTTTCCTTACTCTTTATTATTTATTCTTGACTATAGGGTTACACTATAGTATATCCTGTCATTTGCCAATAAATCAGCTACAGAAACGGAGATTATTATGAGCATGTCAATAAACCAGCATTTTACGCCTGTAAAGCTTATCCGCTTTGCAGCGCCGTCAATTATAATGATGATATTTATGTCCCTCTACACAATTGTGGACGGCATTTTTATATCAAGATTCATCGGAAGCAATGCGCTTTCATCCCTGAATATAGTATTTCCTGTAATTAATATTGCAATTGCAATCTCCACAATGCTTGCGACAGGAGGCAATGCAATAATCAGCAAATATCTCGGTGAGGGACGCAGACGTGAGGCAAGTGAATGTCTGACAATGTTTGTTGTTGTGACGGTGTCTGCAAGCATTGTAATTATGGTTCTTACATTTGCATTTCTTACACCAATCTCACGTCTTCTCGGAGCAACCGATATTCTTCTTGAGGACTGCCGCAGCTACCTTGCAACTGCGATTGCATTTGCACCAGCATGCATGCTTCAGGCACTGTTCCAGTCCTACCTTGTAACAGCCGGTCTTCCTGCGCTCGGACTTTGCCTTACGGTAATTGCGGGAATCCTTAATGCGGTGCTTGATTATATATTCATCGTAGTGCTCGGTCTTGGGATTGGCGGCGCTGCTGCCGCTACAGGCATAGGTCAGTGTGTACCTGCCGCTGCGGGCCTTATATATTTTACATTTATCGGTAAGACAATACATTTCACACGCTTCCACTTGCACATAAAAGAACTTTTGGCTGCCTGCTATAACGGTTCATCCGAAATGGTAACCCAGCTTTCCAATGCAGTTGTAACATTTCTCTTTAACATGGTAATGATGCGTCTTGCAGGTGAAAACGGTGTTGCCGCCATAACAATCCTTCTGTACGGCCAATACCTTTTTAATGCATTCTATCTTGGATTTACAATAGGAATCAGCCCTGTTGTAGGCTTTCAGTTTGGAGCAAAGAGAAAGAATGAACTTAAGAATATATACAGAGTATCTTTTATATTTGTGATGTGTTCATCGCTGCTGCTTACATTGGCTGCAATACGGCTGTCCACACCTATCGTATCCGTATTCACGCATGATGCCGGCACATTTGCACTGGCTTCATCAGGCTTCCGGATATTTGCCTTCAACTTTTTATTCAGTGGCTTTAACATTGCTTCATCCGGATTTTTTACCGCATTGTCCAATGGGCGTGTGTCTGCGGTCATATCATTTGCCCGCACACTCGTATTCACTGTGCTGTCGCTGCTTATTCTGCCTCAGATTATAGGAATTAACGGTGCATGGACTGCCATACCGGCAGCAGAGTTCCTTACGCTCATACTGTCGGCCGGCATGCATTTGAAATATTTTATAAGAAATAACAAATATAATTACTTTGAATGATGAAATGCAGTCTTAATACAGGATTCTATCCGTTCAGCCTGCTTATATCCGCTGCTATCTCGCCGAGGATGCTGTTAATCTGAAGAGTTCCCTGATATGACTCTTCAGACCGTGTCCTGGTTGACTCTGAGTTAGCCGTAAGTTCTTCGCTGAAGGCTGAGAGACCTTCTATACTGTGCATAATCTTACCGTTGGCATCACGTACCTCTTCCGCCTTGTGCGTCTGCTCGTCAATTGAATCTGCAAGTGCGTCAAGGCTGCTGCCAAGCGTTCTGAACTTATCATTAACAACATTTATGCATTCCATCTGCTTTTCTATTACAGAATTCATATCAGCCACACTGCTGCCTGCGATTTCCGTTTCCTGCTCAAGTTCAAGAATAATCCTGCTTATGCGGGCAGATGCTTCACCCGTCTGCTCGGATAACTTCTTAATCTCACCGGCAACAACTGCAAAGCCTCTTCCTGCTTCACCTGCACGTGCTGCCTCAATTGATGCATTAAGTGAAAGAAGATTTGTCTGTTCCGCAATATCTGATATCATTGCAATTATTTCGCTAACCTGCTCAGCCTTCTCCTGTAAACTCTTCATGGATACCATTACCTTGGAACTTCTGTTGTTAAGCCTGTCTGAATTATCTGTCAGTTCATTCATACTGTCTATTCCGTCAACAATATTCTGCTTTGAGGTATTACATTCTCCGAGAACATTTTCCGACAGTACTGACATATCATCAATAAGATGCTGGATGCTGCCTGTCATCTCCATCTGTCCCTGTATGCTCTGTGCCGTCTCCATCGTACCTGAAGCAATATCATTGACACTTGATTTGGTCATATCAGTACGTGTTCTTACATCCTCTGACAGCTCATTAATTCTATCTACATTGGCACTTACTTTACGGCTTATCTCCATGATACGCCCATAAGCCTCCCGCTGCTGCTCTTCGCGCACGCTTATATCGGCAATTGCCTGCGCATTGATTTTTATCAGAATCCTTGTTGCTGCAACCGCAAATGCCGTAAGCAGTATGAGCACTGCAAGCTGTATTTCAAACTCTGTAATATCGGTTGCCGTATTGGAAATACTGCCCAGATAATAAAAGACAAATATGACATTGGCTGCTATTGCTGCCGCACCGGCAGCAAGCACAAGCTTCCAGTCACGATACAGCGTCAATATTATTATCATAGGAATGATATATACAAAAGAAAGCTTCGTAACACTTGTAAGAAGTACAAACACATACAGCACGCCATATCCGGCCGTTATCATATACCTGAGTGCCGCCGATTCATTGTTCTTCTTATAAGTAAGCAGTGCAAGTGCCAGCGGAACAAGAAGTATTATGTCAAATATCATTATATATCCGACTGTCCTGTTGCCCTTAACAAGCTCCAGCATATATGCTGCAAACAATATAAACACCAGCACCGCATAGCATATCATTGATGTCTGGTTAACCTTGCGTTTCTCGTTGAATCTTTTCTTCTCCATCCGTTCTCTCTCCCTTTCTTTTTCCTTTGCTATAAATTACCTTTATACGATATTAGCATATTTTTTCCCACTAACTCAATTAAACACTTACTCTCGTTAAAATTTTATCATTTTTTTGGAAAAATAACACTTTTTTTATTGCTTTTATCCGTTGATTATGTATAATTGTGGATAGAGAGTCCGGACAGCCGGACCTTACACTATTAAAGAAAGAGGTTAATGCAGGATGTCAAAAATTGATTTAAGCAAGTATGGTATTACTGGAACAACAGAGATCGTGTACAATCCTTCTTACGAGACATTATTCGAAGAAGAGACTAAGTCAGGTCTTGAAGGATTCGAGAAGGGACAGGTCAGCGAGCTTGGTGCTGTTAACGTAATGACAGGTATCTATACAGGTCGTTCACCTAAGGATAAGTTCATCGTTGTTGATGACAATTCAAAGGACACAGTTTGGTGGACATCTGACGAATACAAGAATGATAATCACCCGGCTACACAGGAAGCCTGGGCAGCAGTTAAGGATATCGCCATTAAGGAGCTTTCTAATAAGAGACTTTTCGTTGTAGATGCATTCTGTGGTGCTAACAGGGATACACGTATGGCTATCCGTTTCATCGTAGAAGTTGCTTGGCAGGCACATTTCGTAAGAAATATGTTCATTAAGCCTACAGCAGAAGAGCTTGAGAACTTCGAGCCTGATTTTGTTGTTTACAATGCTTCTAAGGCTAAGGTTGAGAACTACAAGGAGTTAGGTCTTAACTCAGAGACAGCAGTTATGTTCAACATAACAAGCAAGGAGCAGGTTATCGTTAATACATGGTACGGTGGAGAGATGAAGAAGGGTATGTTCTCTATGATGAACTACTTCCTTCCACTTAAGGGAATGGCTTCAATGCACTGCTCAGCCAACACAGATATGAACGGCGAGAATACAGCTATTTTCTTCGGTCTTTCAGGTACAGGTAAGACAACACTTTCAACAGATCCTAAGCGTCTCCTTATCGGTGATGACGAGCACGGCTGGGATGACAACGGTGTATTCAACTTTGAGGGCGGATGCTACGCTAAGGTTATCAACCTTGACAAGGATTCAGAGCCTGATATCTACAACGCTATCAAGCGCAACGCTCTTCTTGAGAACGTAACACTTGATGCTGACGGCAAGATTGATTTTGCTGATAAGAGCGTTACAGAGAATACTCGTGTATCTTACCCAATCGATCATATTAAGAACATTGTTCGCCCAATTTCTTCTGCTCCGGCAGCAAAGAACGTAATCTTCCTGTCAGCAGATGCATTCGGCGTACTTCCTCCTGTATCTGTTCTTACACCGGAGCAGACACAGTACTACTTCCTGTCAGGATTCACAGCTAAGCTTGCCGGTACAGAGCGTGGAATTACAGAGCCTACACCAACATTCTCAGCTTGCTTCGGTCAGGCATTCCTTGAGCTTCACCCAACAAAGTATGCTGAGGAGCTTGTTAAGAAGATGCAGAAGAGCGGCGCTAAGGCTTATCTTGTTAACACAGGATGGAACGGAACAGGCAAGCGTATCTCTATTAAGGATACACGTGGTATCATTGATGCTATCCTCAACGGTGATATTCTTAATGCTCCAACAAAGAAGATTCCTTTCTTTGACTTTGAGGTTCCAACAGAGCTTCCTGGTGTAGACACAGGTATCCTTGATCCTCGTGACACATACGCTGACGCTTCTGAGTGGGAAAAGAAGGCTAAGGATCTTGCTTCAAGATTCATTAAGAACTTCGCTAAGTATGAAGGTAATGAAGCTGGTAAGGCACTTGTTGCTGCAGGTCCACAGCTCTAATTATCTGATGCTTATCTGATGATATGCATATAACTTACATATAAAAGAACTCCGAGCAGCCGGTCATGTACCGGATGCTCGGAGTTCTTATTTGTATTATTTGTATTATTCATTGCATCTGACGCCCAACCGGAACTCTTCCGCCCTAAGCCACGACACACGCCTCAGACACTTCTCCTGCCTTAAGTGCTCCATTCTCAATTGAAACTGTCATCTGCGTCTCATATCTCTCACCCGCTGATGCCTGTGCTATCGAAGCTTCACTGCCGTCACTATCTGTCTGAGTCTGATTATTCTCATCCTCCTCATCATACTGCGATTTGTACTTCTTGTGTTTCTTAGCAAGAACTGCCTGCAGCTTCGCCATCATATACAGCTTCGGGTTGAACTCCATAAGCTTTCTCTCATCCTTGGCAGGCACTTTGCCGCCTTTGGCTATGCGCATGGCTGTCTCATAAGCCTTTGCCTCTTCCTCGAATGCCTTACTCATCGTATCCGACTGCTGTTGTGCGACTTCCATGTTATGCTGCATAATCTGCTGCATAAATGCATTCACGCGGTTCTTCCCGGCTGACTTATCCGTATCCGTAAGTGACTTCTTCACCTTATCCGACAGGTCAAGCCTGACGCCGTTAATCGTTATGTATCCTCTCTGCACAGTTCTGCTTACTGATGCCGAATCTGTAAAATGAATTATGAACGTGCCGTCCTTACCTCTGCTTATTCCAAGATAATCCCTGCCTGACATTGCAACATCTCCGTTGCCCGACTTCTGTCTTGCATATGCATCATGCGTTATGCTGACTGTGTCCGAACCGGCTGTATATGAAGTATCACCTGCTGACACCTCTGATGCCACACATGAAGCTTTGCCATATACCGTATCAGCCTTCCTTACCGTTTTTGCAGTGCATCTGCCGGCATTACCGGCATTATATTCTTCAGCCCCATTATAAGTCATATAATTATTGTAAGTATTGTATGCCGCCACACTCATAATATTCTCCATTCCGCAAGTAAGCCCTAATAGTTAAAGTCAATCTTGATTCCCTTAAGATCCTCATTAATAAGCTTCTCATCATTAAGCATCTTCTGAATATGCTTCTGCACCTCTTCAACATTATTAACGTCCTTCCCGGACAGTCCGTTATTAATGTCAAGCATATCCGTCTTTGCATCATTCCTGATAATCTCACGCTGCTCCCTGGCATCCTGCTTTGAATCGTCTATGCGTTCCTGCTGCTCATCACGCTTTTTGGCAGCCTCTTCTGCCTTCTTCTGCTCTTCCTCCATCTTCTTGTCGATGTTCTCTTTGGCATCATCTATAACCATTCCGAGCACATCCTTCTCTGCCGCATCAAGAATCTGGTCCGCAGAATCATCTGCCTTGAGCATATCCTGTGATTTGAGCCGGTCTATCTTGGAATCATGCACGCTTTCACTTATAGCCATAAGCTTGTACTCAGCCATAGATATCTGGTTGCGTACCTCTCCCCTGTAGCCGTTCAGCATAAGTGCCTTGTCCTGATATTCTGTTCTTGGAGTATTCTGAAGTTCCTTAAGTCTTTCAACCTCTTCCTTGGAGAAATCAGCATAATCAGAACCGTTGCTGTAATTCTGGTACTTTTTGAGGAGTTCAAGATCCTTCTGCTCTTGTGAATCCGGATCTATATTATATTCCTCCTGAAGCTGCTTCTCTCTCTCATCAGCTTCCTTAAGAGACTGCTTGTACTCACTGAGCCTGTTTAACTGATTCTGCTTATCCTTATTAAGAGCATCTATACCGTCTGCTGCCTTCTTATCGGCATCCCAGGCATCATTGATGAGCTTCATTGCCTGCTTTCTTGCCTGATCTCTCTTCTGTTGTATACGGCTCTCAAGCTGTGAGCCTCTGCATGTTATATTACCTGCAGACAGTGTAAGATTCTTTCCGTTCGCTCCTGTAGCCTTCCCTGCCGTTCCCGCAGCCTTATCCATGCGTGTTATACTACTTCTGTGCTTCTGACGCCTGCTCTTAGACTCCTCCTTAACAGCCTGCGTCATGTTCTGCTGTTGATTCTGTGCCGCGCCTGTATTACCTGAATTAATCGCTATCCCCATATCCTACCCCTTAAAGTCTATGTGCTGACCGACCTTCTGTTCACTATCGGTAAGCACATTGTCACTCATCGACATCTGTGTGTAATCACCAATCTTCTTGATGAGATCCTCTATTGATGATGCAGTTATTGTTATTGTGTCACTGTCCCCGTCATCATCATCCTCCAGCTTATCCTTCCGCTTCTTCTCAGCCTTCTTAGCCTCGGCCTTCCTGTCTGCTGCTTTCTTAGCTTCCTTCTTTTCAGCCGCCTTCTTCTCTATACGCTCCTTCTGTGCTGCTGATGACTTCTCAAGAACAGCAAAGTACGATGCAGTTCCGTTATCGTTAACCTGCATGCCGAAGCCCTTAACATTAGCTCCTGACGCTGAGAGTGAGCTCTTAAGCTGTGATATTCCGCTTGCTGAGCTGGCTATTATCTGCTCATACTTCGCGCGGTAATTCTCATCCTCTGCCATTCTCTCAATCTTATCCTCGTCTATAAGGACAACCATTCTGCTGGCATTGGCATAGCCTGATGCCTGTGACTTTGCCTGTTCCTTCTGGTCCTCACTTACAAGAATAAAATCCATATTGGAATACTTCTTCTGCAGCTGCTCATAATACTTAGCTGCCTTATCACTTAATCTTGGAGTTCCGATTGTTCTTCCGGTTACATTAGCAGCCGCTCTCTTAGATGATGACGTCTCCTGTGCTGTATTTTCTGACTGCACTGCTGACGCATATGATGCTGCATTCGCAGCATTAGAAAATTCCGATACCATACCCATGTATATTCCTCCTTGTAATACGGGACTGCTGCCCCGTTAATCTGAGTATCCGGCCAAACTCCTTTTCAGCCATTAATCTACATATATGATATCGGAATAATAGAAAGATTTATTAACCTACATGAACTTTTTCTTCTTGAAAAATATAATGCATGCCACAACTACAATTATACTTAAAGCAATAACGCACTGATATCCGTAATCCCAGTATAATTCCGGCATATTCTTAAAATTCATTCCATACCAGCCCGCAATAAGTGTCAGCGGCAGGAATATTGTGGTAACCACCGTAAATATCTTCATAATCCTGTTAAGATTATAATCAAGTGCCGCATTAAGCGCCTCCCTCAAATGCACAAGATTCTCATTGAGCACCTGTGTATTGTCGCTCAGACGGCCCGCTTTTGCAGTGAATATTCCTATATATCTCAATTCAGAATCCTCAAAAACATTATTAGCATCCTGCTGTATAGCCTCTCCGATGTCAATGAGCTGTTCATAATAGTGCTTCTGAATCGTAAGTTCGTTACGCATTCTGAATATCTCTCTGTTAATCTCAGGATCTACGGAACCATTTACAAGACGTGCCTCAAGCAATGTTGTACGCTCCTCAATCTTCTCAAGCGCTTCTGTACTGCCATCAAGAAGGAGCTCCATAATCGAGCATATAATCTTCTCAAGTGTAACATTTTTCTCATACTTCTTAACCGCTTTTGAAAAAAGCTGCCCGACGCTGTCATCTTCATCCTCAATACGCACGAGTATGAACATTCCCCGCTTTATATAAAATCCGATTCTGTCACGTCTGCCCTTGATATTCTTCATATCAAGCATGCTTACTATGCCAAAGCTCACCTCATCATATGTGTCCATGCTTGTTCTGTGTCTCAATGAACTGCTCGCACACTCAATGACTGTCTCATACGGAAGCCCAAGTTCATCATAATTATCTTTAAGCTCATCAAGCGTAATATACCCAAAGCTTGGTATATCTTCGTTCATACGTGCTATTACTGCTTCTCTTACTTCACCATTATCAATAACATAATACATATTCAGCTCCACTGTTTTGCGTAATACTAATTAATATCTCACCTGCTGACTGCGTTAGGATATATACGCTGCATTGCAGCATCATCATACATCCGGTCCATTGTAATCTGCCATGAGGATGACGCCTCTGTTCCATTAGAACGCTGGTCATACCTTATAAGTGCCATCATCGAAACAACTATATTACATGCCATGAACACCACGAGTGCCCATGTTATAATCTTCCCGATTTTATCAGGAATACTCTCTATAAGATGCGAAAGCGGCGGATAAAGCCATTTTATCCATACAACAGCAGCTATTCCCCAGAAGAAGCAGTACAGCAGATTAACACGTCCTCCTATATTAAAAGGAATATGGCTGTAATCCCAGAATACTTTGCCAAATACAATCTCCGTAAACACGCTGCATGAATATTCATATACACCACCAAGTATTGTTCCAATCATGAAAATGTACGAATCCGGTTTGTCTTTATCTTTATGAAGAATTGCAGTTGCAAGAGCTATGGCTATTCCCCAGACAAGGCTGAACGGTCCCCAGACAACACTGCTGCGGCTCATCCACACGCCTGCCGTGTAACGGCAGAATAATGTCTCGACAATATCTCCAAGGAACGCTCCTGTCACAAACAGAAGAAACAGCTTATAAAAATTACAGCCGCTTGCAAAGCCTTCTTCCGCCCCTGTCTTAATTCTTTCTTCATTAAGCTTCGGATACGCTCCCGTAACTCTTCGTTCAACGCGGTCAACAATAAAATGCCCGAGTCTGTATGTAACATTGATTATTCCACTGTGTATCACATTGCCTGCATCATTGTCTTCGACATTCTTATGCTCTCCATACAATGACGCTGATACGGATGTAACCATATCAACAACAAGTATACATACAAGCACAATCATAACAACCTTAACAATGAAATGCGGGAACAGCCCAAGCAAATCCAGAAGAAGACCGTTAAGCCATTTGACGGATACTGTGCCAAGTACTCCCCATAATACCGAAAATCTCAGACATACATATCCGTCAATATTGAATCTGTATCCTGAATAGTCCCACCATCTGTGCTTCCTGAGCTTTTCAAGTGTTTTGCCAAGGAACCACTGTATAATGGTTGCGAGGCCTGCACATCCTATAAAAAGATAAAGTGTATAATCCTTAAGCTCCCAGAATACAATTCCCATAAGTGCTGCAGATATACCATATATCAGACATACAGGTCCATTGAGGAATCCCCTGTTAACAAATCTGTGATATACAAGATCAGCAGCTACAGTCTCCGCTACCCATCCGATGAATGAGTATGCCAGAATAATAAATATAAGCTGGTAAAATGTAAATGCCATCCGCCTCTCCTATCTTTCTACATGAACTTTACAACGTCTTCTATCTTCTTGCGCGGAACTACATAATCCCTGTTATCATCAAGATAATATGAGAGCTTCTCATCATTACCGACCTCCACAATTGTGCTCTTATGTGTAGGATATCCAAAAGCAACAACACAGTTGACAGTGTACTCTTCACCTATTGACAACAGTTCTTTCAGCGCATCCTTCTTAACATTGGCAATTATGCAGCTTCCTATTCCGTGATTCCATGCTGCAAGCGTCATATTGCTGATTGCAAGTCCTGCATCTGTTCCGGTTATTGCATTCTTAAGCTTATTATCCTCAAGCACAACAACAAACATAACCGGATGCTCCCCGTCCTTTGGCTGTCCCTGTTCAGGCGGAAGAGAGGCAGCCCATCTTGTTATTCCAAATATCTCTTCAACAAGCTTCTCGTCTCTTACAACGATATACCTTAACGGCTGTCTGTTATTACCGCATGATGCATACTGCTGTGCACGTACAATATCATTCACCGCATCATCCGGAATCTTCTTTGTCTGGTCAAATCTTCTGTACGTTCTTCTTGTCTTAAGTAACTCCATGAGTCCATTCTGCTTCATGACAATCTCTCCCATCTGCTTTTATTCTGTGTTTCCTGATTCATGCTTTGTAATCTGTTAAGCATTCTCCTCATCCTTATCAAGAATACTCTCGATAAATGCTTCTACCTCATCTTTCTTCATTCCTAATGATACAGCTAATTCACCATATAAGCAATTCTTAGCCATCTTCATATAGCGTTCATCCATATTAATCGTCTTCTTGCCGGCTGCCGCTCTCTCCTCATTACGTCTGTACAAAGTCCTTATAATACGCACCCATCCCTCGGCCTGTGCAGGCTCCATACACGCCTTGTACTGTGATTCCCTTTCTCTGTCGCCTGCCAGCTCAATCTCGCTTATCGTCGGTATCTTTTTTATAAAATCCATAGCCTCATCTTTTGTCATAATATTTCTTATCGGTGTACTATGCCCTTCAACCGGAATATACACAGTGCTGCTCTTTTCATATACAGGCTGCATTATATAATAAAGCACCTCACTGTCAATGCTGTCCAGCTTTGATATCTTCTCTATGCGGCATACACCATTATTGCCACATACAACCATATCTCCTTTTTCAAACATATGTCTCTCCATTTCTCTTATGCCTTTAGTACTGATATGACACAAAAACCCATCCGCAGAATACATACGGATGGGCCTTCAAGCCTTCTTACATTATAGCACATATTGAGCTAAAAGTCAGCCGTGCGTTGCCTTTTGGCTGATTTTTGGTTAAAACGCGCATATACGAAAGATTATATTTGTGAAAATTAAAGAAGTATATACTTAAGTATGAAAAGCACCGTAAGCACGTACATAACTATGCTTATCTTCTTCTCCTTAGCCTTACCTGTGACAAGGTTAACAAGTGTCCATGAGATAACGCCTACTGAGATACCCTCTGAAATGCTGTATGCAAGTGGCATTGCAACAATGCAAAGGAATGCAGGGATAGCATCTGACATATCTTCAAAGTTAATCTTGGCAACAGCTCCCATCATATAGAAACCGACAATTATAAGTGCCGGTGCAATCGCAAATGATGGAATTGTAAGGAACAGTGGTGAGAATACGATTGATAGCAGGAATAATACTGCGGTTACAATCGATGTAAGTCCTGTACGTCCTCCTACTGTAACACCTGAAGCACTCTCAACGAAAGTTGTTGTTGTTGATGTACCAAATACCGCACCTACGCATGTAGCAATTGCATCTGAAAGCAGAGCCGGCTTAATGCGTGGAAGCTTACCGTTCTCATCAAGCATATCTGCCTTAGATGAAACACCTATAAGTGTTCCGATTGTATCAAACATATCTACAAATAAGAATGCAAACATTACAACAATAAAATCAACCAGCTTGATTGAATGGAAATCTGCTCTGAATACCGCACCAAATGTCTCCTTAAAAGGAGTAAAATCAAAACTTACGATTGAAGACGGAATTGTTGAGTACATTCCTGCCGCAGGATCAGGTACATATATTCCACATGCTTCACAGATCATACCAAGAACCCATGTAGCGATAATTCCGATAAGGATACCACCCTTAACATTCTTAATAAGAAGTATTGCTGTTATAAAAACGCCGACAAGTGCAAGTATGGCACCAACACCAACTGAATGGAATGTCTCACCCTTGAATGTCTGGTATGTTACAAGTGTAGAATCACTGTTAACAATAAGCTTTGCATCCTGAAGTCCGATGAAAGCTACAAAAAGACCGATGCCTACGCTTACTGCCGACTTAAGTGTCATAGGAATGGCATTGAAAATAGCCTCTCTTACACTAGTTACTGAAAGTATTATGAATATGATACCTTCTACAAATACTGCTGCAAGTGCTATAGTCCAATGATATCCCATTGTTCCGCAGACTGTATACGCAAAATATGCATTAAGTCCAAGTCCCGGTGCAAGTGCAAACGGATAATTGGCCAGCAGTGCCATAAGTACCGTACCTACAAATGCTGCAAGTGCTGTTGCAATAAGCAGTGCCTGCTTGTCCATTCCTGCCACAGACAGGATGTTAGGATTAACGGCAAGGATGTAAGCCATTGTCATGAATGTTGTAAGACCTGCGATGACTTCTGTCTTTACATCCGTACCATTCTCCTTAAGTTTGAAAAACTTTTCAAACATGATAAAATCCTCCTCTTATAATTATTAAGATTCGTTAATTCTATCACATTTTGTCTTATTCTGCTATAGCTTTTTTCTTCTTTCTTCTCTTCCTGCAGCGCATTATCAGTATTATCACAGAAATGAGAATTATTCCTGCAATTATTGCAGTCGGAAGTACTGATGCTGTCTTAACTGCCGCAAATGTAACCTCGCTGCCACTTACGGTAAATGTCATATATCTTCCGTCTGTGTCAGTACCGGTCTTATTCCACGTGCCGTTCTGCAGAATCATTATATCTGCATTCTTAACTTTCTCAGGCAGAATATAATGCACAAGATGTTCCTGCTGTCCGTCATCAGGTATATTAACCGTGAAGCATTCAGATGCATTCCTGCCGTTAATATCAGGATTATTCTCCTTAGTTACAGTTATTGCATCTTCTGTAGTGAACCTGCCTTCCACAAGAAGCATTGCCCTGTCATCTGTTCTCATCTGTCCGCTCTCAAGCGCAGTTACATACTTGTCATATACGGCATTGATTGTGTCATCAAATGTCAGGTCTGAATAATCATAATCTTCCCAATGTGCCTGATATCCATCCCTTACAGGTATTACAGGACGTGCATCTTCAGGCATTGAATCACCGTATTCAAAATCATACACAAGCACGGTATCTCCGTTAGCTATAAAGGTAAGCTTAAAATCTTTGAATTCTTCAGGGATATCCTCTGACCGGATAAGTTCATCATAGCTTACAGGCTCTGCCTTGCCGGAATAACTTACTCCGTCTATACCTGCAAGATCATCGCTTACAAAGTAATTATTCTCTGCTGTTCCTGTAACCTCACCGGCTATTGTTCCTACATATTCATTAGAATCTGTCACTTTAACCAATGTATTGCAGTTCTTAACATCCTTAATGCTTCCGGCAACACCCCCAATGTAATCAGTTCCCGAAAGAACACATTTTGCATAACTGTCACGAACAAGTGTCTTACAGCTGCCTGCTATTCCTCCGACATAATTACCGCCTGTACTCTTAATCTCTCCATATCCGTAACATTCAATAATACATCCGAGATCAACCTCACCGGCAATTCCGCCTGTGCCGTCCTTCTTGCCCGTAACCCTGCCTCTGTTAGTACATGACCTTATAACCGCTTTGGTACTGTAGTCAAAGTCCGTTGAAAGTTTACCCTCGATATCAATATCATCTTCCGGGTCAAGATCGTGCTCAACAGCCATAGCACCTGCGATTCCGCCTACATTGACATCTCCTTCTATATCCGCATAGTTGGTACAGCCTTCAACCTTGCCGTCGGCCTCTCCTGCTTCGTCATCGGCAGATATATCATAGTCAAATCTGTCATCTGAATCACTGTCTGCTTTTTCATTCGACTTTTCCCTTGCGTCTATTATGATGTCCGTAATATCAAAAAGTGTATCAGATATATGCTGAAAATCATCTGCAAGAGTATTATTATTGGCTCTTATCGTATTATTAAGTCCGTCCATCTCATCAATCATTGAATCTACCGATGACATAAGGTTCTCTCTTGCCTGTATCTGCTCACTTCCTATTGCTTGAAGCTTAAAGTTAAGATTACCGGAAAGATATCTTGTAACATCTCCGAGTCCTGATGACGCATCCGACAGAGCACTGCCTGCATCCTTTAACTCGTTCATTCCGTTGTTAATCTTATCAAGTGTTTCTTTAATATTATCAGCTATGTTCTTAAGGTAAGGTTCTGCCTCCTTAGCCTTATTGAGCGCATCATTAACACCGTTTACCGAATCCTTAAGCGCTGTATTGGCGTCCTTAATGTATCCGGAAGCCTTGTCAAAGTCTCTGTCATTAAGAGCTTCTATAGCTTTATCTATAGCGTCTGAAGCTTTGTCAATATTGTCCTGATTGATACTTATATAACCAAGTGCATCAGAAAGTATTTCAATTACTTTCTGTGTATCATCAGAGCTGTTGCCCGCCTTATCGGCTGCATCCTGTAGAATATCTGCAGAATCCTTGAGATTGTCTGATGCTTCTTTGATATCATCCGTAACAGGCACCAGAAGGTCTATAGCCTTGGTTACTACCGCACTGAGATTATTAACCTGATCTGTATCTGCGTTAATCATGCTCTCAGTCTTATCAATCAGTCTGTCAGCCGAACTGCTTGCCGTATCTGCATAATCCGACATACGTGAAAGGCTGTCCGACACACTGTCCGAATATCCTCTTGCGTCATTGATAGTCTTATCAATTCCATTCTGAAGGACATCCAGTTTATCACGAAGCTGTGATATTGTTGACTCTGTAAATGTCAGATTAACGTATGGTTCCATCTGCCCTGCAATTCCCGCTACCTCTTTACGTCCGTATATATGTCCGTAGTTGGCACAGCCGTATATGTATCCTGACTGACGTCCGGCAATTCCACCGACATTATAACCTTTATGCTGATATCCTACATCTCCGTAATTCTTATTATTATAAAGCTTTCCTGATGAATAACCTGCTATTCCTCCGATATCCGTTATATCAACAGCATCCTCCGTCGTTGTAAGCGTATCAAGCGAAATATCCTGAATCTTTATATTATCCATCTGCTCTATCTTAGTATTGATATTGGCAGAATTGGAACTGCTGTCAATTATTCCTACATTAATTCCCGCAATACCGCCCGCATAGTGCTCTGCATACACAACACCTTCTGCAATTGAGGCATATATTGTTCCTTCACTCTCGTTAGAACCTGCTATTCCTCCGACATTACTTTTACCATTGCAGACACCTGCAAACTTACAGTTGGTTATAAGCCCCTTGTTGCTTCCTACGATTCCACCGACACATGATGAAGTTCCTCCCGGAAGTACATTACCTTTGACAGTGAGGTTACGGACTATCGCTCCCTCCTGTACATATCTGAAAAGTCCCTGGTATGAGCCATCCTTTGTTATTGATATGCCGTTAATCGTATTGCCTTTTCCTTCAAATATACCACCGAATGTAGGAATTGCGGTGAATTCCTCTCCATTCAGTTCGATACTCTTGTCAAGAATAACTTTCTTATCCTGTGACCATGAATCAAGACGGCAGTTTTTTGCAAGCTCCTTTAAATCATCAACAGTAGATATATGTATCTCTGTCAGGCCGTCATCATCTGCTTTTGCACTTACCATGCCGGGAGCTGCCATCATGACAGCTGCAAGAACCAGCGCAAGTGACGCCGCAGCAGATTTTTTGAATAAATTCATTAATCTGTTATGCTTCTTCATTGCCGTCACCCCCATCCTCAGGTTCTTCCTTTTTAACAACATCTATATTGTTGACATCAATCTGACCCTTGACTTCACCCTTAATAACACCATGAATCTCAGCGTCAATTATACCTGACACATAACCTCTCATGCGTCCGTTAATAACCATTGTTCCGCCGGTATTCTGTATGAGATTATCGGTATTGATTGAGAATCTTGTCTTTTCAATAATAACATCACCAAGATAGAGAATCTGTGGCAGTACACCCATAACAAGGATAATGGAAATTATTGTTCCTCGTCCAAGACATGTACCGATTGCTGATATAACTCCGTTTGTTGAAAGGAATGAAATCAGTATACCTGCTGCCGCAAGGATTGAACCCGATGTTATGATTGTAGGGAACGCCTGATTAAGCGTCTCAATAATTGCTTCCTTAATCGGAAGCTGCTTCTTAAGGTCATCATACCTGCTTGATATAACTATTGCATAGTCGATATTGGCACCCATCTGAATTGAGTTGACAACCAGATAGCCAAGGAAATACAACGGTGAATCCATCAGATACGGGAATGAGAAGTTAATCCATATACTTCCCTGTATAACAAGTATAAGAAGCACCGGGAGTCCTGCTGATTTGAATGTAAACAGCAGAATTATTATAACGAACAGTGCCGACAATATACTGATTACAAGATTATCTCTTGAAAATGATGATGAAAGGTCATAATCACTTGTTGAGTTACCAACAACATAATAATTATCAGTATAATACTTTGCCATCATCTCATGCACCCTGTCGAGGAATGCAAATGTCTCATCACCCTCTTCCGGAAGATTCAGATATACAACCAGTCGGCTGTAATCATCCGTCTTCAACTGAAGAAGTGCCTTATCAAGCTGCCCTGACAGGTCATCCATCTGGTCTTTCAGGTCACCCTCAAGAGTGACATATCCTTTGTCTATCTCATCAAGCAGGAACTCAAACATATCAATGAGCGGTACACTGTACTTACTGCTTGAATTGATTACTTCACCATAATTCTCCTGATTAATTGCATATGCACTGTACAGAAGCTGTGCCACCTCATAATCAAGGCCTACAAGCTCTGAGAACTCTCTCGGTGTCAGGCTGTCCGTAAGCATATATCCATCCATAGCCTCTGTATTGGCAAGTCCCTGTGTCGACTTAACTTCATCGCACGCATCAAGGTCAGCAAGAAGATTCTTCTCTGCCTCATAATTACCTGCAGGAACAACAAGCGCAATCATATTCCTGCTTCCGAAGGTTGAATCAATCTTCTCCTGTGCGATTGTTGACTCACTCTTTCTCGGAGTAGAAGTACTTCCCGTACTGAAGCAGTAAGGACACATATTGGCAAGTACACACGCAACAATGATTACGGCTGCAAATATAGGCGGTATTATATACTTTGTCTTAATTGCAAACTTACCTACCGCAGATATTGAAGGAATAAGATTCTTGTGTACCGTCTTATCCATCCATTTGCTGAATACCATAATAAGACCAGGCATCAGTGTAAATACTGAAAGAAGTGAAAGTATAATAGCCTTGATAAGAACTACCGCAAGGTCTTCACCAATCTTAAACTGCATGAATGCCAGTGCCAGAAGACCTGACACTGTGGTAAGACTGCTCGATGAAATCTCAGGTATAGCCTTACTGAGCGCAGTTATGGTCGCCTCTCTTGCAGGAAGATTCTCTCTTTCCTCAGTATATCTGTGGCACAGAATAATCGCATAATCAATTGCAAGCGCAAGCTGAAGCACGATTGTAACCGAATTAGATATAAATGAGATTGTTCCAAGCAAAAAGTTGGTTCCCATGTTAAGGAGTGCTGCTGCAATAAATGTTATAAGCAGTACAGGAACCTCCGCATATGACTTGGATGTCAGAAGCAGTACAACAACTATGATTACTGCTGCAATTGCCGTAACGACCTGCATCTCGCTTTCAAGATTAGCAGAATCATCGTTGGCAACCGAAGTTGAATAATACACATCATAGCCTGTGAGTTTGTCCTTTATCTCATTCATTGCATCGATACTTATCTGATCCTCTTCCTCACCGTCAAAAGTGACATCAAGCAATGCAGACGTGCCTTTGTAATGATCTTCTGTATTATCAAATGTAACACTCGTAACACCATTGATATCCTCTATCATATCAGCAGCTTCCTGCGCTCTGTCATATGATATGTTGGCTAACAGTACCTGTGCTGTTCCGTATGTTACAAACTGGTCATTCATTACCGTAAGTCCCTGTCTCGTCTCGGTCGAATCAGGCAGATACTTCGTTACGTCATTCTCTACTTTGACCCAGTTTCTTGAGAATATGCAGAAAACAAGCGCTATTATGTATATAAGAAAAAACAGATTCCGCTTATCTACAATAAATTCCGCCAGTTTATACATAAAATTTTTATCCTGACTATTTTCTTTCATCTCTTCCTCCATTTCTTTTGATTTGGGCATTTTTATTATTCTGCCTAATTTACATTATTTTACCATATTTGTATATGTCCATGCATTAACTTTTGAGAAACAAAGACAGACTCTTTGTTAAGAATCTGTCCGTAATATTTTATTTAATTTTTATAAGTTCTGATAAGAAGCGGAACTTCTGCAATAAGCATTCCTATCCAGCCTGCGAGATATGAGAATGGGAGTGCCTCTATTCCCAGACCTAATATAAGTACAAGCGGTGCTGCCGCAAGTACCCTGACCCCCATGTTAACAAAACTGCTTATAAGAGTAATCTTAAGGTCTCCTATTCCCCGGAAGAATCCCTGGATGCCATTAGTGAGTGCAGGAAGAAGATACATTATTGATATAAGATGCAGATATGTAACACCATGCCCTATAACCTCTTCATCTTTAACAAACATCATCATAAGCGGTCTTGCAAGTGTAAAACATACTATAAATATTGCAATTCCGTATATAATCTCAAGGATAATTCCACACCTGAAGCCTTCACGCATCCTGTCATTCTTACCGGCGCCCTTATTCTGCGCCATAAGTGCCGTCATGGCATGTGCTATGTTCTGTTCGGGTGTATATGCAAAATCATCAATCCTGTTTACTACCGCAAATGCCGCTGCAACCGATACACCCATAGTATTGACTATCGCCTGTATTCCAAGCTTGCCAAGCTGCACTGTTGCCTGCTGCATTGCCGAAGCCCATCCATAGGCTATAGTCTGCTTAAGAAGACTTGCATCAAATACAAGCCATTTTTTGCCAAGCCGCAGCACCGGTACCTTCTTCTGTATATAGATTATACAGAACAGACAGCACAATGCCTCACTGAGCACTGTAGATACAGCACAGCCGTTGCTTCCCGCCTTAAGTACAACAACAAAGAACAGATCTCCGAATATATTAAGCACTGCACTTATAATAAGAAAATAAAGCGGAGAGTTACTGTCTCCGAGCGCTCTTAACGTACTTGAGAAAAAATTATAAAGGAATGTAAACACAAGGCCCGCGAATATTATTCTTAAATATTCTTTGGTCATATCCATTATCGATGCATCTACCTGCATCAGGTTAAGAATCGGTACCGCAAACACCACACATAGTAACGTAAGCAGCGCCGAGAATATGACACCCGATATCATGGTTGTGCTTATCTGTCTGTGAAGAGTATCATAATCCCTGGCACCATACTGCATTCCCATAAGTACACTCGCGCCCATGCACAGACCGTTAAGAAACAGTATCATCAATGTGCTTATGGGATTGCATATGCCTACTGCCGCCAGCGCCTCTTTTCCAACAAAATGTCCTACTATTATACTGTCAACAGCATTATATGTAAGCTGAAACAGATTGCCGAGCACAAGCGGAATTGTGAACTTAACCAGTATCGGCATTATCTTTCCCGTTGTCAGATCCTTTGTCATAACAAAATCTCCCTGATATATACATTTTTTCAAACATATATATTAGGGAGATTTAACTTAAAAGTCAAGTACACTCTATCAAACTTCTGTGACATCTTACTATCTTACTATCTTACTATCTTCCTGTCTTCTACATCTTACTTTTCTTAGCCGTAATATCTGTTACCGTCAATCTGTACAGATGTGTCCTTGCAAGCGCCGCACTGTCAAAATGCGGCTCTCCCTCATATCCGTACTTTTTCATTATTATCCTGAATGCAGCAATTTTTTCTTCCTCAGACATAAGCTGCCCGGCAACCGCTTCTCCCATTACACTCGCATATCTGGCTGTCCATCTGCACGCTGTCTCGCCTTTCACAACATCAAAGTTATAATCAGCCTCGAAGAATACATTTGGATTCTTAGCAAGAACATCTGCCTTACGTCCCTCACCTGCGCAGTGAAAATATATTGATATCTGTCCGTTCTCCACGTTATATCCAAAATTCACCGGGACAACATATGCCTTACCATCGTCCACCATTCCAAGCCTTATAACATCACATCTGTCAAGTACCTCAAGCTTCTCGGCAAATTCCGTTATTTCTTTATCACTTCTTCTCATAGCTGCCTCCAATGCGATTTTCATTCATTTTTTAATGAATTTACTAATTTAAAACTTCTACGATGAATAGATATTATATAATTCATCCGGCAGTGTATTGTAATAAATGCTACTTAACACTACTTTGCTCCAAGTATTATATTAATCAGATTCTTATCAAGCATCAGCGTTCTGTTCCACGGATTAATTATAATGCCGCTTATCCCTTCCACTTCTCCGGCTGTCTTAAGTATCTGTCCTATACCTGACATAAAAGTCGACATTACGCTGCCGGAGCCCTTCAGCTCCTCATCAAATGACGTGAACACACTCCACCACATTCTTCCGTCATCAGTCTTAACCGCCTGAATACTAAGCCCCGCATCCCCGGCTTTTGGGTCAACAGCTACAATAAACTGTCCGCCTTCTCTCATACGCTGTCTTACCACCGTAAGTACATGTGCCAGCATTTCTTCCGACGGTTCCATCTGCAATGCTGCTATCGCCTCTTCAAGTCTTTCATTACCTGCAAGTCCTTCATCTACATTATCGTTACGATTTTTCACACTATTCTCCATTCCTGCGCTGCCTTTTGCGCATATCAAGTTTGTGCGCAAGCACAAATCTTGCGTGTGAGAAATCGGATATTAATCCGATTTTTCACACTATTCTCCATTCCGCATCCGCCGTTGCTATTGTCGACGGTCTGTGTGCTATCATAAGAATCAGCCTGCCATCCTTCATATCATTGATTGATTGCTGTATAAGCTGTTCTGATTCATTATCTAACGCCGAGGTTGCCTCGTCAAGTATAATAACCGGTGCATTTTTGAGTATTGCACGTGCTATCGCTAACCGCTGCCTCTGACCTCCCGACAGTGTATTGCCACGTTCGCCGAGGATTGTGTCATATCCATTCTCCAGCTGTAATATAAAATCATGTGCATTGGCTTTTTTTGCTGCCCGGATTATCTCCTCATCAGACGCAGCCGGATTACCGTTACGTATGTTCTCACGGACAGTATCATGAAACATATACGGCTCCTGCGGAATGTAGGCAATAAGCTTTCTTGTATTCTCAAGTCCAAGCTCATATATATCATGCCCGCCTATTCTTATACTTCCTCCGCTGATTCTGTAGAACCCCATAAGAAGTTTCATTAATGTACTTTTACCGCGTCCTGACTCTCCTGTAATGGCATAGCTCTTCCCCATTGTAAACGCCGCGTTGTACCCGTCAAATATCTTCTGCTCCTGTCCCTCATATGCAAATGTTATATTATCAAATTCAACATCTGCCTGAGCAGGAACATTTGCAGCATTATAATCACTACAATTACGGAAACTTTCTTCGGGAAGTTCAAGAAACTCCAATACACGCTCTGCATTGACCAGCCAGCTTGTAAGACTTGGTATGTACTGTCCCATCATAAGAAAATTATACTGAAATGCACCATACATTGTATACAGTGCCAGCAGACTGCCAACCTTACCGTTATATTTCTGTATATATATAATTCCCATTGCAAGAAATGCTACTGCGCCAATCAGGTCAAATGCATTACGCAATGCCGCCACGACTGACTCAATTCTTCCCTGCTTCTTCATATTACGTCCGCACCGTTCGTTAGCTTCATTATACTTCTGTCCTATAACCGATTGGAGCGGAAACATTCTTATTGTCTCCATTCCCTGAAGCATATCTGTAACGGAACGGCTTATTGCCTTATTATCATCCGAAATACTGCGGCTGTAGCCTGCAAGCACCGGAACCATTGCCAGATTAAGTGCGAGTGACAGGATGCACAGCACAAGCAGTCCTGCCATAACCGGCGGACATTTCATAAACATGGGAACAACACAGACGCAGACAATGATTACAGGCATCATAACACGTCTGAATCTTGAGCCGAATATTCCTGAAGCCATATTGGTATCATATGTAAGCTTTGACATGAAATCTCCTGTGTGATTATTCTCATAGAAGCTTACCGGCAGCATCAGTGCCTTTCCAAATACGATATTGCGCATAGTTGCTCCCGTACGCTTGGCTTCGTTATTGTAACATACGCCAAGAATATTACTCACTCCAAATTCCAATACAGAAAATATAATTATTCTCTTCACTATGTCAGTATCCCAAATGTTTCCGCCTGACACAGCCGTATCGGTAATAAGCCCGATTATGTCCGAGAGCATCACAACCGTTATACCATTTATAATGCCCATAAGGATTATCTCACCAAAATAAAGAATTGCACGCCATCCCTGAAAACGGACGACAAGCTGTTTTATAATTCTCAGATTCTTCATGCGTCCGCCTCCTCTTCACTGCTCATCCTGTACAGCCTGCTGTATACGCCTTCACTGTCCATAAGCTCTCTATGCGTACCCTTCTGTACAATCCTTCCTTTCTGCAGTACATATATACACTCTGCATTCTTAAGCAGTGCCCTTGCAATCGCTATTCTCTGCTTCTGCCCTCCTGACAGCCTGTCTCCGCGCTCTCCGGCATTTGTCGCATACCCTTCGGGCATTTTCATGATATCATCATGGATTCGTGCCTTTTTGCAGCATTCGATAATCCGGTCCATTCCAACACTCATATCTCCACAGGCAACATTCCATGCAATACTTTCAGGGAAAAGAAATGTATCCTGGGACACAAGTGCTATATGAGACCTCAGCTCATCATAATCATTTCTGCCTGCCTCTTCTCCAAATACATTAACCTCGCCTTTGTCAGGCTTATAGAAGCCACATATCAGCTTAAATATCGTACTTTTGCCTCCGCCAGATTCGCCGACAATCGCTACATTCCGCCCCTTTTCTATTCTAAGATTAAAATCATCAAGCACACAGCCTGACGTGTCATACGCAAAGCTTACATTCTTAAATTCAACCGCACACGCGCCGTTGCCTGTATCAGTTGTGCCACACATACTGTTACCGTTGCCGTCCGCCGCACTCTCTGACGGATAATCCATAATCTCCTCAAGCCTGTTCCTGGATACAAGATTAATCCTTGCATCTATAAAATAATGTGGAAGCATTCCCATAGGCGGAACCACCCTGTCAAGAAGCAGCATAAAATATGACATTTCACCGATTGTAATGTGTCCCGTCTGCACACGCCACAATGCAGCAATTCCAAGTATCACACACGGAGCACACTGCACTATGTCTCCCGCGACCCACGCTATCGACGAGATTGCATTGCGCCTGTATTCAAATCCGAGAATCGTCCTGTTTGTTTTCTTTATTTTATCCTTAAAATAATCCTCAAGGTTATAGCTTTTGACTACATTTATTCCGCTTATTGCATCATAAGCCAGCTCATTTACCTCATCATGGTACTGCGAATGCTTTCTTGTAAGCCCGGATACCTTCTCCCCGGTAAGCCTCGACACAAGCATCATGACAGGAACCACTACAAGAAGAAGTGCTGTAAGAAGTCCGTCAAGACGTGCAAGTGAAAATATTATCGTTACAATTGTAACTGCAGATGTCACAATAGTCGGAAGAATCTCCGAATAATAATCCGATATTTTGGCAACATCATCAAGGAAATTGTTGAGCACCCTTCCTGAAGTATGTGTGTCAAAATACCTATACTCAAGCTGCATAAGCTTTTTTCCGGCAGCCGCTCTGAAACCAGTCTGCATATTAGCTGCAAATATTTTAGTTGCAATGCTCTGTATATATGTAAATGCGAATCCCAGTACGACAAGAACACCCACATATATCCAGAACTGCCTGTCTATGCATTCTCCAAGATTTCCTGCAAACATGGCATCTATTGCATCCGATATCCTGTTATTGCCAAGCAGCAGCACCTTGGCTGCCAGATATGAGCACGCAAGCTCCAGCACAAACCAGCCGGAATTTTTCATAAACAGTTCCCTGAATATTGTGTTTTTCGTTCCCCTCTTCATTATGCTCATTTTTATCTTTCCTCATTGTTTACTATTTGCTTTATTATCTGCTTTATCAGCCGCATTTCTTATCGTGTACATATATATGTATTTTATGAATTAATCATCTAATTAACTCTTATCAATGCGTTCACGCCAGCTATTATAAGCAGTATAAATGCTGCATAAGCAAATCCCGATGCAAACAGTATGACCAGCATGAGCGGTGCAAAAACAATATACATGAGAACCTTTGTAAGTCCCCATGTTGCTTTGAATGCAAGCCACAGAACCTTTCCAACAAATCCCAACAGCATAAATGCAAATATAAGTGTTAACATATTTTTCTCCTCCTGTATCTTCCTTCTGGTTATATGATAACGCACTACATTGATAGTTCAATTAATATAAGATTAAAATCAGATTAAAGACGTACTCTCTAAAACTTTGCTTATAAAAAAAGGGTTTCAGAAGAAATCTTCTGAAACCCTTAAATTCACTGTATAATCAGACGGTTAACCAACGATTACTCGATGATTGTAGCAACAGCACCTGAACCAACTGTACGGCCACCCTCACGAATAGCGAAACGAAGACCCTGCTCCATAGCTACTCTGTGGATAAGCTCGATTGTCATCTCTACGTTGTCACCAGGCATGCACATCTCTGTACCAGCTGGAAGCTCGCAAACACCTGTAACATCAGTTGTTCTGAAGTAGAACTGTGGTCTGTAGTTGTTGAAGAATGGTGTATGACGGCCACCCTCGTCCTTTGTAAGAACGTAAACCTGAGCTGTAAACTTCTTATGAGGTGTGATTGAACCTGGCTTACAAAGAACCTGACCTCTTTCAATCTCATCTCTCTGAACACCACGAAGAAGAGCACCGATGTTATCACCTGGCTCAGCCTCATCAAGGAGCTTACGGAACATCTCGATACCTGTTACAACTACCTTACGAGTCTCATCTGAAATACCAACGATTTCAACTTCCTCATTAAGGTGAAGAACACCTCTCTCAACTCTACCTGTAGCAACAGTACCACGGCCTGTGATTGAGAATACATCCTCTACTGGCATAAGGAATGGCTTATCTGTCTCTCTCTTTGGATCTGGAACATACTCATCGATTGTATGCATAAGCTCAAGAATCTTGTCGCCCCACTCGCTCTGTGGATCCTCAAGTGCCTTAAGAGCTGAACCCTGGATGATAGGTGTATCATCGCCTGGGAAGTCATACTCGTTAAGAAGCTCTCTGATCTCCATATCTACGAGCTCAAGAAGCTCTGGATCATCAACCATATCACACTTATTCATGAATACAACAACGTAAGGAACACCAACCTGACGAGCAAGAAGGATATGCTCTCTTGTCTGAGCCATAACACCATCAGTAGCAGCAACAACAAGGATAGCAGCATCCATCTGTGCAGCACCTGTGATCATGTTCTTAACGTAGTCAGCATGTCCAGGACAGTCAACGTGTGCATAATGTCTCTTCTCTGTCTCATACTCAACGTGAGCTGAAGAAATTGTGATACCTCTTTCTCTTTCCTCTGGAGCCTTATCGATGTTCTCGAATGCAACAGCCTCACCTGTACCAAGTCTCTCATGAAGAGTCTTTGTAATAGCAGCTGTAAGTGTAGTCTTACCATGATCTACGTGTCCAATTGTACCAATGTTACAATGTGGTTTAGTTCTCTCAAATTTAGCTTTAGCCATTTTTAAAAATCCTCCTTTAATAATTAATGGCCACGACGGGCTCATTTTTAATAGGCTATAACCCATTATATGGCATAATGGGCTTAATTTCAACTACTTTTTATATAGCGTACAGACAGAAAAATCTGCCTGTACGTTAATAAACAATAATCAGGATTCAGCAATGTCGCAAATTACTTTGCGTGAGCGCTGATAACCTTATCCTGAACAGACTTTGGAGCCTGCTCATACTTATCAAAGAACATTGAGTAGTTACCACGACCCTGTGTCTTTGAACGAAGGTCTGTAGCATATCCGAACATCTCTGAAAGTGGAACGTAAGCCTTAACCATCTTACCACCACCAACATCTTCCATACCCTCAACACGGCCTCTACGAGAGTTAACATCACCTATTACATCGCCCATGTATTCCTCAGGCATAGTAATCTCAACTTTCATGATAGGCTCTAAGAGTGCAGGAGCTGCCTTAGCCATAGCATCCTTGAATGCCATAGAGCCGGCGATGTGGAATGCCATCTCTGATGAATCGACTTCATGATATGAACCATCGTATACAGTAGCCTTGATACCAAGTACCGGGAATCCGGCAAGGATACCAGCCTGTGAAGCCTCTTCGATACCTTCGCCAACAGCCGGGATGTATTCCTTAGGAATTGAACCACCAACAACCTCTGAAACGAACTCGAATGTCTTCTCGCCGTTAGGATCTGTAGGCTCAAATCTAACCTTACAATGTCCGTACTGTCCACGACCACCTGACTGCTTAGCATACTTACTGTCGACATCAACTGCCTTAGTGAAGCATTCCTTGTAAGCAACCTGTGGGGCACCTACGTTAGCCTCTACGTGGAACTCACGAAGAAGTCTGTCTACGATAATATCAAGATGAAGTTCACCCATACCGGCAATGATTGTCTGGCCTGTTTCCTTATCTGTATGAGCTCTGAATGTAGGATCCTCTTCAGCAAGCTTTGCTAAAGCCTCACCCATCTTACCCTGGTCATTCTTAGTCTTTGGCTCGATAGCAAGCTCGATAACCGGCTCAGGGAACTCCATAGACTCAAGGATTACAGGATGCTGCTCATCACAGATTGTATCACCTGTTGCTGTAAACTTAAGACCTACAGCTGCTGCGATATCACCTGAGTAAACCTTATCGATTTCTTTTCTGTTGTTGGCATGCATCTGAAGGATACGTCCAACTCTTTCCTTCTTGTTCTTTGTTGCGTTAAGAACATAAGAACCTGCATTCAGTGTACCAGAGTAAACTCTGAAGAATGCTAACTTACCTACGAATGGGTCCGTCATAATCTTGAATGCAAGAGCTGAGAATGGCTCATCATCTGAAGACTTAACAGATACTTCATTACCATCCTCGTCAACACCATTGATATCCGGGATATCTGTTGGAGCCGGCATGTACTCAAGTACTGCATCAAGGAGCTTCTGAACGCCCTTATTCTTATAAGCTGTACCGCAGAGGCAAGGGATTGCATCACCAGCGATAGTAGCCTTTCTTAATGTCTTCTTAAGCTGCTCTACTGTTGGCTCCTCACCCTCAAGATACTTCTCCATAAGGTCATCATCGAACTCAACAATCTGCTCTACCATCTTATCATGATACTCCTGAGCCTGATCCTTAAGATCATCAGGAATCTCACCAACCTGGATGTCATCGCCCTTATCTCCGTTGAAGATATAAGCCTGCATCTCGAATAAGTCTACGATACCCTGGAAGTAATCTTCCTTACCGATAGGAATCTGGATAAGGACAGGATTCTTACCAAGCTTTGAAATAAGCTGGTCACATGAACCAAAGAAGTCAGCACCAAGCTTATCCATCTTGTTCATGAAAGCCATACGTGGAACATTGTACTTATCAGCCTGACGCCATACGTTCTCTGACTGTGGCTCAACACCGTTCTGTGCATCGAATACACCAACAGCGCCGTCAAGTACTCTAAGTGAACGCTCAACCTCAACAGTGAAGTCTACGTGTCCAGGAGTATCAATGATATTGATACGGTATTCTGGAGCTCCAGCTTTCTTCTTGCCATTCTCCTCAAGAGTCCAATGACATGTTGTAGCGGCTGATGTGATTGTGATACCTCTTTCCTGCTCCTGGGCCATCCAGTCCATTGTTGCAGTACCGTCATGAGTATCACCGATTTTATGATTAACACCAGTATAATAAAGGATACGCTCTGTTAATGTTGTCTTACCAGCATCGATATGAGCCATGATACCAATATTTCTGGTTCTCTCTAATGGATATTCTCTTCCAGCCATTGTTTTTCCTCTCTTATATAATGGGGATTCAATTGAATCTCTATAGATAATTAGAATCTATAGTGAGCAAATGCCTTATTAGCATCTGCCATTCTGTGCATTTCTTCCTTCCTCTTTACTGATGCTCCTGTGTTACCAGCTGCATCGAGGATCTCGTTAGCGAGACGCTCTTCCATAGTCTTCTCGCCTCTTGCACGTGAAAATGTTGTTAACCAACGAAGTGCTAAAGTCTGTCTTCTCTCAGGCTTTACTTCGATTGGAACCTGATATGTTGCACCACCGATACGTCTAGCCTTAACTTCAAGAACTGGCATGATGTTGTTCATAGCCTCCTCGAATACCTCTAAAGCTGGGCGGTCAGTCTTAGCTGCAACCCTGTCAAATGCTCCGTATACAATCTTCTGAGCGATACTCTTCTTACCATCAAGCATAATGTTGTTGACAAGCTTAGTAACCACCTTGTTATTGTAAATAGGATCTGCTAATACATCTCTTTTCTGAGTATGTCCTTTACGTGGCACGGTTCTTCCCTCCTTAATAATAATTAATTCATCGGTACTCACAATTATCTTGGCCTTTTTCCACTGCGGGATAATCGGCTTGTGTTCGTGCTCGGCTCTATATTAAACCTGCAACCTCAGGATTCAATCTAATTCCGGCACTTAACGTAATTTTGTGAATAAATATTAAATTACCTAATGTGACTTATGTCACAAGCAAGCGCTTGAATTACTTAGCGTCCTTAGGTCTCTTGGCACCGTACTTAGAACGGGCCTGTCTTCTCTTAGCAACACCAGCTGTATCAAGTGTACCTCTGATGATGTGGTATCTTGTACCTGGAAGGTCCTTTACACGACCACCACGGATAAGAACAACGCTATGCTCCTGAAGGTTGTGACCTTCACCTGGGATGTAGCTTGTTACTTCGATACCGTTAGAAAGACGTACTCTGGCAATCTTTCTAAGAGCTGAGTTAGGCTTCTTAGGAGTTGCTGTCTTAACAGCTGTACATACACCTCTCTTCTGTGGAGCAGAGATATCTGTAGCCTTCTTCTTAAGAGAGTTATATCCCTTCTGAAGAGCAGGAGCTGTTGACTTCTTAACAGATGTCTGACGACCATTTCTTACTAACTGATTAAATGTAGGCATTCTTTTTTCACCTCCCGGAATTAGAATAAAAACTGTGGTTGCTATTATTCATTGCCCAAATTATAATGAATAAACAGTCCAGTGCTCTATGGCACAAAAAAATTAAGCGCCCAAAACTGCACGCTTAATTATTATATAAATATATTATGTCTATGTCAAGCATTTTTTATCAATCAAAAAGCTGTCATTTAATAAATTTTTAAGACCTTTATCTGGTAAGCAGCATCCTGTCATTATCAAAATCCTGTCTTGTTTTTGCGGAATACATCTTAAGCAGATCATCAAGAGACATTGCCTTACGGCTTTGCTCATCAATATCAAGAATGATATTGCCCGAATCCATCATAATCGTCCTGTTGCCCGTCTCCATTGCAGACTTAAGATTATGCGTAATCATCATTGTTGTAAGGTTATATTTTTTTACAACATTCTGTGTAATATTCATAACCTTTTCTGCAGTTGCAGGGTCAAGCGCCGCAGTATGCTCATCAAGAAGGAGTACCTTAGGAGGTACCAGTGTACACATAAGAAGTGTCACTACCTGTCTCTGTCCTCCTGACAGCAGCCCGACTTTTGTCTTCATCCTGTCTTCAAGCCCCATGCCAAAATCGGCGAGTGCATTGCGGAAGAATTCTTTATCCTTTTTATTAAGTGCAAATCCAAGCCCCGGTTTGCCTGCTCTTGAATACGCAAGCGCAATATTCTCTTCAATTGTCATTCCCGGTGCAGTGCCCTTCATCGGATCCTGGAACACACGCCCTATAACATGTGAGCGTTTATGTTCCTTCATATATGTAATATCATCACCATCAAGAATAATCGAACCGGAATCAAGTAAAAATGTTCCGCATATTGCATTAAATAATGTTGACTTGCCTGCTCCGTTAGAACCGACTATAGTTACAAAATCACCTTTATTCAGTGTAAGGTTGAGGCTGTCAAGTGCAACATGTTCATTAGGTGTTCCCTTGGCAAACACCTTAACTGCGCTGTTTATCTTCAGCATTGCATTGTCTGTCACCGCATTATCAGTCATTGCTTTTTCCATGTTACCTGCGTCCTCCCATTCTTGTTCTGTACATTCCGATATACTGTTTGATTGCCGGTATTGAAAGTGCAATTGCAACTATCACTGCTGACAGGAACTTAAGCATGTATGCAGGGAATATACTTGATTTTATTGCAAATGCAATTATAAATCTGTATATTACGGCGCCGAATACAGAGCAGATGATTCCTGCTGTTATATTTCTTCTGCCGCCGAATACCTCACCGATTATTACCGATGCAAGACCTACAACCAGGATTCCCACACCCGAATTAATATCCGCATAACCCTGATACTGTGCAAGCAGCCCACCGGCTGCCGCTATGCAGGCATTGGCGATTGCAAGTGCAAGAACCTTGGTCATATCTGCATTTATCGAAGATGCCCTTACCATGTCTTCATTGTCTCCCGTTGCCCTTATGCATAACCCGAGACGTGTTCTGAAGAATAATATCAGAATCAGGCTGAATACTACCGCAAATACTGCCGGAATTATAATCTTTACAGCATCCCTTGAAAGCCCCGGAAACATCTTATAAGCTATTCTGAATATTGTATCTGCCTTGATGAGACTTAAGTTGGAGCTTTCTCCCATTATCATGATATTTATCGAGTAGAGACCGCTCATTGTAAGGATTCCTGATAATACCGGATGTATCATAAGCTTTGTCTGTAAAAATCCCGTAACAACTCCTGCAAGAGCTCCGGCTGCCATTCCGAGAAGTATTCCTATTACCGGATGGCCTGCTATTGACAGAACCGCTGACACGGTAAGTCCCAGTGTGAAGCTTCCTTCAGCCGTAAGATCCGGTATATTCATTATTCTGAAAACTATGTATATTCCTATCGCCAGCAGACCATATATAAGTCCAAGCTGGAGTGAGCCTAACACTAAGACCATTGCGTGCCTCCCAATTCAAAATCGTATTAATTACTTTGCATCTGTTATAAGCTGTGCTGTTGACTTAACGCTGTCAGGTATTGTAACACCGAGTGCTTCCATTGTGTTCTGGTTGATGACAGTTCCTGATGCAGGAACTACTACCGAAGGAACATCTGCGACCTTCCTGCCTCCAAGAATCTCAACTGCCATGTCTGCGCTCTGTGAACCAATCTGCTTATCATTCATAGCTACTGTTGCAAATGCACCTGACTGCACTGTTGTTGCACTGCATGCATATACAGGAATCTTATTTTTTCTTGTTATCTCTGTAATCTGTGCCATACCTGACTGAACAACACTATCATTAGGTACAAAGATTGCATCAACGCTTCCTACAAGACTTTCTGCTGCCTGCTGAATCTCTGACGAATTAGTTACTACAGCCTCAACATACTTAAGTCCCTTGCCGTCAAGGTAAGACTTTGCATCTTTAACTGTATTTACTGAGTTAACCTCACCGGTGTTATATATAAGGCCATATGTCTTATTACCCGGTGTGAGTGAATCGCTGAGATTGAATATATCGCTTACAGGGATTGCATTAGATGTACCTGTTGCATTCTTATCAGGCTTTTCCATGCTGCTTGTCACACCAGCTGCCACAGGAGCAGATACAGAAATGAATACTACAGGGATATCTGAATCCATATTAACCATAGCCTGAGTTGCCGGAGTTGCAATTGTTGCTACAAGATCCATTCTGCTGTCAACCATCTCCTGGCAGATTGTATTAAGTGTTGCCGTATCACCCTGTGCGCTCTTAACAACTATGTCGCACTTATCTTCTGTGTATCCCTTGGCACGGAGCTCCTCGATGAATCCGTCCTTCATATCGTTAAATGCGCCATTCTCGATAAGCTGTATTACACCAACCTTAATCTTGCCGCTGCTCTTCTCTGAGCTGCTGCCACATGCCGCCATTCCTGTTGCCATAACTGCTGCGAGCATCATACATGCTGCCTTCTTAAACATCTTTCCAAGTCTCATAATTTTTTCTCCCTTTCAATTATAAATTTTTACCACAAGATATAGAATCAGTCGTTGCATTAAAAAATCCCCGGCAGATATAAATCTGCCAGGGACGAATTGTTCGTGGTACCACCCTAATTCAGACTCCATGCGCCATCACGTCTTATTGGAATCCCTCTTGCCCTTAACGCGGGTCATACGGCACAGGCTACTCAAAAACTCAATATCAAGCTTCATCTTTCACCCTGCGTCTTGCAAGTCCATTCCCTATCCCTTCCATACCGGATTCCACCAGCTCCGGCTCTCTGTGATGTCAGTAAAACAGGTACTCGTCTTGTTCATCGACTTTATCTCTATCACTTAAAACGCATTATAGCAACATCCATTCCGAATGTCAAACATTTTCTTAAAGAAATGTAAAATTCAGCCACGTATTAATCGTTATAGACCTTACGGAACTCTGAATAACCATCTTCCTCAAGCTTCTGGATCTGGAACTTGGCATTCTTGTTAAGCGGCTGTACAGTTACAATATTGCCCTGTTCACGAAGCTTTGTTGCCTCAGCAAATACATCGGCAAGCTTGTCTGTAGACACCTTGCTGTCAACAAGAATTGCAATGCATTTTTTGTCTCTTGCAAATGCCTTGTCACCAAGCTTATCCTTGAGTATTGTGATGATGCGCTCAAAGCCGATTGAAAATCCGCATGCACATACCTTCTGTCCGCAGAACTTGCCAATCATCTCATCATATCGTCCGCCTCCGGCGATTGAGAAGTTATATCCGTCAATTGTAATCTCAAATATTGTTCCTGTGTAATATGACATTCCTCTTACAAGTGTAGGGTCAAATACAAGACTTACATCGCTGCTTATCATAGGCTTCACACATGAGAGTATGCCGTCGAGTGAGTCAACAACTGATGAATCTATCGCATCGGCACCTATAAGGCTGCAGAAATCCCCGCATGATACTCCCTCTGTAATTTTCGTGAACATCTGTGTATACTTTTCAACTGCATCAGCAGCAAATCCGCTCTTTACAAGTTCTTCCTTAACTCCGTCTATTCCGATCTTGTCCATCTTATCAAGAATGATGAACACAGTGTCGAAACTCTCTTCGTCAAAGCCTGCGCTCTTAGCCATTCCCTTAAGGATTCTTCTGTCATTAACGTGAACTGTAAACCTGCTTATTCCGACCTCTTCAAAAATCTTTGTGAGCATTGATGTTGTTGCAGCAATAAGCTCTATCTCTGCCAGAATCGATGAATCTCCGAGAATATCGATATCGCACTGTGTAAACTGACGGAATCTTCCCTTCTGCGGTCTGTCGGCACGGAATACGTTGCCAATCTGAAGTGATTTGAAAGGAGTTGTCAGTACTGCCTGATTGTTGGCATAATAACGCGAAAGCGGTACAGTAAGATCATAACGGAGAGCCGAATCCGCAAGTTCTCCGCCATTCTCGATTGCACGCTGAAGGTCCGCGCCTCTCTTCATTACAGGGAAGATGAGCTTCTCATTCTCTCCGCCCTGCTTGCCTGTAAGATTCCCAAGGTGTTCCATTACAGGTGTCTCTATAAGCGAAAATCCATATGTTGCATATGTTTCTTTAATCATATTAATGACATGTTCACGAAGTCTCATGTCTGATGGGAGGAAATCATTCATTCCCTTTATTGGCGTTTTGATAAATCCCATTGTTATTATCTCCTTATGTTCCGGTTAATAAATACAGTTACATATCTTATGATAAATGCTGTTACATGTCCCACGCATGGTGGTCTGTATGAAGCAGCTTGTGTGCCACAGGTGAATTAGGCTTCTCGAAGAATTCCTCATACATCTTAAGCACATCAGGGTTCTCATGACTGAACCTGATATTCTTACTGCGGTCAAGACTGTACAGGATAGGTGCTCTGTCTTTTGCAAGTTCCTGTCCGTCACGGATAGGCTGTCCGCCGCCGCCTACGCATCCTCCCGGACACGCCATTACCTCAACAAAATCGTACTTCACTTCACCGCGCTTAATTGCATCAAGCAACTGTCTTGTATTGCCAAGGCCGTGGACCGTTGCTGTTCTTATCTCATTGCCGCCGACATTGAATGCTGCCTCTTTCCACGGGTTCATTCCTCTCACTGCACTGAATGCATCAGCATCAGGATTCTTACCTGTTACAAGATAGAACGCTGAACGGAGCGCTGCCTCCATAACACCGCCTGTCGCGCCGAATATTACGCCGGCACCGCTGTATGTTCCGAGTGGTGAATCGAAGTCCTCCTCCGGAAGGGCTTCGGGAATTATTGCCTCTCCTCTTACAAGCCTTGCAAATTCTCTTGTTGTGAGCACATAATCAACATCCTGTCCGTATCCTGCAGAACTCATATTATCATATGCCGCTTCCGCTTTCTTGGCTGTACAAGGCATAATAGAGACTGAACATATTCTTGACGGATCTATATCCGCTTTCTTGGCAAAATATGACTTAACAACTGCGCCGAACATCTGCTGCGGTGACTTGGCTGTTGACAGATTATCCACGAATTCAGGATACTGTGACTTAACAAATCTCACCCAGCCCGGGCAGCACGATGTAAACATCGGAAGTCTGCTCTTGTCAGGATTCTTAAGCCTTTCTATAAATTCATTTCCCTCTTCCATTATCGTAAGATCCGCTGAAAAATTGGTATCGAATACATAATCAAAGCCTATATGTCTGAGAACCGACGCAAGTCTCTTCTCTGTAGCCACATCCCCCGGCATGCCGAGGTCCTCGCCCCATGCCGTTCTGACGGCAGGTGCCACCTGAACCACAGTTATCGTCTCCGGGTCATTAAGAGCTGCAAGTACCTTGCCGATATCATCCTTTTCTCTTAGCGCTCCTACAGGGCAATGTGTCACACACTGTCCACATGCTGCACAGTCCGCATGTTCAATCTTACGGCCGTTAGCCACATCCACAGTCGTTCTGCTGCCTGTATTAACTACATCCCATACATGAAGCGTCTGTATCTTTTCACATACCTGAATACAGCGCATGCACTTAATACATTTGGCATTATCGCGGATAATAGGGAATTCGGGATTCCAATCATTATGCTCTATTCTTCCATTATACGGATTCTCTATACATCCCAGATCATTAGCAATCTTCTGAAGCTCACAGTTACCGCTTCGTACACAGATTGCACATCTGCAGTCATGCTGCGAAAGTATAAGACGTACGATTGTCTTGCGTGTCTCTCGTACCTTAGGTGAGTTAGTGAATATTACCATTCCCTCCTCAACCTTATTATTACAGGCCGTTATGAGCTTTTCCTTGCCCTGAAGTTCCACCTGGCATACACGGCATGCTGCTATCTCATTAATATCGCGGAGATAGCACAGATGTGGAATCATAATTCCGATGCCTGCCGCAGCATCAAGAATTGTTGTGCCCTCAGGGACACTTACCGGACGGTTGTTTATTGTAAGATTTACCATATCTCTGCTCTTCCTCCTTTAAAGTTACCATAGCCAAAGTGGTCGCACCTTAAGCAGCGCGAAGACTCCTGCTCAGCCTCTTCAAGAGTCATGCCGCATTCGATATGATCAAAATTGCATTTTCTCTCATCCGCAGGCACATTGGTAAGATTAACCCTTCCGCACGCCGGCTTGTCCGCATGGCTTGCCGCCGGAATGTCTATATCAACGCTTATGAGATGATTATATCCGAGATATTCATCTATATTGGCCGCTGCCACCTTACCTGCGGCAATAGCACGTATTACAGTTGCAGGCCCGGTTACACAGTCACCTCCGGCAAATACACCCGGTATATTGATAATCTCGCCATCATCCATGGCTGTTATGTTGCCTCTCTTGACAGGCATTCCCGCCTCCTCAAAATGACGGCTCTCAATACCCTGTCCGATTGCGACTATTACGATATCACATGCGACCCTCACCTCAGGCTTTGATGAATCAGATGGTCTGGCCCTTCCCCATTCATCCATTCTTCCGATTATCTGTGGCTTAACCCACAATGCCACGGCATTGCCGTTCTCATCAGCCTCTATTCTTACCGGACTGCTGAGCTCCATAAGTTCACAGCCTTCCTCAAGTGCTCCTTCCACTTCTTCAGGAAGCGCTGTCATATCTTCCTTACGCCTTCTGTAGGCAATTATTGCTCTCTTAGCACCAAGTCTTACCGCTGAGCGTACACAGTCCATTGCAACATTACCACCGCCGACAACAGCAACCGTCTTGCCGGTAAAATCAGGTACATTATCGTTACCTATATTATCAAGCAGCTCAACCGCCGACATAACATTATTGCTGTCTTCACCCTCTATTCCTATCTTCTTATCGTTATGGGCACCGATTGCAATATAAACGGCATCATACTGGTCTCTAAGATCCTTAATTGAGAAATTCTCACCAATCTTTGTATTATACTTAACTTCAACTCCTGTTGACAGAACACAGTCAATATCTTCCTGAAGGCGTTCTCTTGGAAACCGGTAATTAGGTATTCCGTATCTTAACATTCCGCCAAGCTTGGACTTCATCTCATAAACAACGCACTTATGCCCCATAAGCGAAAGGAAATACGCTGCACTGAGTCCGCTTGGACCACCTCCGACAATAGCAACTCTCTTACCGGTTGCCGCGGCACATGGAGGTGCCGGCACAACTCCTGCATTATCCACAGCAAATCTTTTAAGTCCTCTTATATTAACTGCCGTGTCAAACATACTTCTGCGGCATCTTGCCTCACATGGATGCTCACATATAAGTGCACACGCTGTAGGGAAAGGATTATCCTTTCTTATAAGACGCACTGCATCTGCATATCTTCCTTCATTAACAAGCGCGATATATCCCGGAATATCAACTCCCGCAGGGCACAATGCAACACAAGGTATTGCCTGGGTTATGTGATTGGTACATTTGCCATTTTTGATATGTGCAACATAATCGTCACGGAAACCTTCAAGCCCCCTGAGTACCATATTGGCTGCCTCATATCCGATTGCACAGTCAGCCGAGTTACTTATTACCTTGGCAAGCCTTTCTATCTCGCCAAGCGTCTCCATTGTTGCCTCTCCTTCAAGGACCTGATTAAGGTAATCTGCAAGCTGTCCGAGTCCTACACGGCACGGCACACATTTACCGCATGTCTGTGCATGGCATAGTCTGAGGAAATTAAGTGCAAGATCTACAGGGCATATTCCCGGAGGACTTGCCACAATACGTCTCTCAAGATCCTTATACAGTCTCTCTACAGTCTGGCCGGCAACATTCTTAGTTGCAATTTTAAGTCTGCTCATATACGCTACGTCTCCTAATTATCTGTGTTCTTCCAATATCTTCTCAAGGATAATAACTGCGTCTTCAATACATCCCGGGCAGCTTCTTAACACTTCTCCCGTCTCAACACCCTTGAGGTCTTTGCATACTATTGACTTATTTTTGTTTTTAAATGTCTCGACAAGCTCTTTTGAAAGCTTATATGTCTGTCCCTTTGAGTCTGGCTTCTCAAGGTTGGCCGAACTGTTAAGCAGTCCGAGTATTGTAACCGCTCCGTTAACCGCACCACAAGTTCCTTCCATACATCCCATTCCAAGCCCCATGCCTTCTGTCAGACGGAACATCGCTGCCTCATCAATCCCAAATTCGTCACAAAAGCTGCATGCTACAGCCTGTGCGCAGTTATATCCCTTATTGTGTAATTCTGCCGCTTTATCAGTTCTGTTTCCCATATATACATTCTCCAATCCTGTATGCTTTACGTGCTAAATAGCATTTGATTTTCATTATATACATTTTGCCGGAGCTATGCAATATTTGTTTATTTTATAACATACACAAGGCCGAGCACCTCTAAAATGGCACTTGAATAAATACCTGTATCATATTAAAATAAATCATATTTTTCGTCGCATGCAGACAGCATGCGGGAATGGGGATATTTATGATACAGACACTTTACAATGTAGACGGATATGATGAGGATAAGATATACAGTGCTATATGCAGATCTTTTGAGACACTCGGAATAATTAATGATATCCACCCGGGAATGAAAGTTGTGCTGAAGCCTAATCTTGTCATGGCAAAGAGCCCACAGTTTCCCGTAACTACACATCCGGCAGTAATTAATGCAGCCGCACGGTATTTCCACGATAACGGAATAACAGACATAACACTTGCCGAAAGCTCAGGCGGACTGTATAACGCGGAATATATCAAAAATATATACCGTGTATGCGGTCTTAAGAGCCTTCACCCGTATATAAAGCTTAATATGGATTTTACATCTAAGGTGGTTACATGCCGCGAAGGTTTTGTGAACCATACCTTCAACCTTATAACTCCAATCGTCGAAGCTGATTATGTTGTTAATATATGTAAGCTTAAGACACATTCCATGACCGGCTATTCCGGCGGAATAAAGAACCTTTTCGGAACAATCCCCGGTCTTGAGAAGCCTCAGATGCATTATCGCTGGCCTAAGATTGAAGATTTTTCCAATATGCTGTTGGAGCTTGCACAGACAGTTAATCCGGCCGTTACTATAATTGATGCCATAGATGCCATGGAGGGTAACGGTCCTACAGGAGGCACGTCACATCCTCTTAACCTCATTATGGCTGCAAGAGATTTTTACACACAGGATTACTTTGCAGCACAGCTTATGAAGCTTAATCCTATGGATGTTGTTATGATACGTCAGGCCGTAGAACGCGGGCTTGCCCTGCCTGATGAGATTGAACTTGCCGGTGAGCAGATTCCTGAAGGACTTACGCCGTTTGAGAAACCGGATACGCATAAGCTTGATTTTTCTACGAGTGTGCCTCCGTTTCTTGCACGTCCGGCCACCATGCTAATGAAACATTTCCTTAAGTCTTACCCTAAGGTTAATCCGGATATATGCGTCGGATGCGGCAGATGCGCCGAGAGCTGCCCTGCCCATATAATAAAGATAAAAGATAAAAAAGCACATTTTACAAAGAAAGGCTGTATCTCATGCTTCTGTTGCCAGGAGATGTGTCCTGCCAAAGCCATCTCTGTAAAACGTGCATTATAAATGCATATCCGGTTGCTTATTCAATCCAAATCACATTGCCCCATAATTATTCCGGCAATATGTTCATAGTCATTAACAAAGTCTGCGCGATGATAATCCATCGCGCTTATTTTATTCATAACCTTACTCATGTCATCAAGTTCAGTTATATCTATACTCACAGCCGCACCCAGATTGCACATCATTGCAATGTTCATTCTGTCCTCTGCGATATCAGGCCGTCCAATCAGTGCAGCCGGTGTTCCGGCAAGCAGCACTTCAGCTATCGTAGACCAGCCGGGCTTTGTTATACAGTAATCACATGCCGCAATATAATTATTAGTATCCGGCACTCCTTCCGGTAATTCATATACGTTATCACTGCCTTCAGCAAAATGTATTCCACCCGTAGCGACAAATCTGTACTGAAGACCGTTCACATCTATCTTTGTGTCAATTCCCGAATTACTTCCGCCAACCGACATGAATACAAGCTTTTGTCCACCGCATGACAGCTTTCTGCGTATGTTATCCACACGTTCACAGTCAAATGGCCGCGCCGCAAGTCCTACCTGTATTCCATCCGGAAAACGTTTCCTTGTCGGTCCATTAGCCATGGCATACAAAAGTACCCTGTCTGCATCCTCAAAGCACTTCCTGTATGGTGCAAGCAGCTTTTCATCAAGATATTCTTCAAAGACTTCTATCCACGTAAAGCTTGCCATAAAAAATGACGGCACTCCGGCTCTCTTCGCCGCCGTAAGAGCCCATGGAACAATATCACATATGACAGCTGCCGCGTCATATCTTTTGATGAGTCCGACTGCCTCTTCTATCCTTGATTCAAATGTTTCCACATATGCTCTGACTCCGCGTTCAAGTGCCCTGGCATCAATCTTAAGTGTTCCCGGAATTACAGGTGTCCCATAATCAGTATCCCCCTCAATGCAGACAAATCTCCCTTTACCACTGACGCCGCATTCTTCGTTGTCATCAATTATGTGTCTGTCCGCCATATAGCTCCTGGCAGCATTAAGCTGTTTTGCCCCACAAATGCAGATAACCTGCATGCCGCACTCTAAAAGCCGCGCCATAACAGGTATCTCACGCATTATATGTCCAAAACCATGATTGGAAATATAGAATATATATGTCATTAATCTGCTCTCTTTATACTTCTGTGAATCTGTCAGCCTCTGACTTAAGTGCATCAGCTATCTGCTTATTCTCCTGCATTACATCAGATACCTTAGACATGTCTTCAACAAGATCATTAGTGTTCATTGCAGCTGTCGTTACTGCACTTGCACTCTCACCTATAGCTGTTGCAATTCCGTCAATAGCCTCTGATATACTGTTCACAAGCTTCTTCTGCTCAGCTGTAAGCTCATGGAAATGTGTGACAACTCCGTTAATGTGAGCCGCATCATCATCATACTGTCTTCCTGACGCAACAAAGCTGTCATAATCAGGAAGTATCGTCTCGTTAATATATGCAACAAGCTCATTAGAACTGTCAACAAGTGCCTTTACCGCTGCAACAACCATTGTATTAATATTCTGGATATTATTAGCCGTATCCCTGCTTGAATCAGCCAGTTGCCTTATCTCATCCGCAACAACAGCAAATCCGCGTCCTGCTTCGCCTGCTCTTGCCGCTTCAATCGATGCATTCAGGGCAAGCAGATTAGTCTGTCCTGATATACTCAGTATCTCATCAGTAAGTTCATTGACACGCTGTACACTCTTACTGTCATCAATTGCCTTATTAAGTGCAACAAGAATTCCTTCCATTACCGAATTGGTGTTATCCTTGTTATTCTGTGCCATCGTGCTGAGTTCCTCAGCCCTCTTCTTCATATCCTCAGTATACTTAAGAAGATCGTCAGATGCATCGGCAATATCCTTTGTATTATTGTCAACAGTACCCGTATTGTCATCCACAGTAGTCACTGTTGCAGATATCTCCTGCATTGTTGCTGAAAGCTCTTCCATTACAGATGATACATCACATGAATTCTCGTTGGCTTTCTTAACGCTTTCGAGGACATTGCCGACAATATCCTCAAGCTTGTCAGAATCACTTGTAATCTCCTGCATTATATTCTGCAGTGTTCCTATGAATGTATTAATTCCATTACCAAGCTGTGCAATCTCATCCTTGCCATCTACTGCTATGCGTTCTGTAAGATTACCCTGCCCTTTATCAATGCTGCTTACTATCTCTCCAAGCTTCTTATTAGTAGCCGTCATAGGCTTTGTAACCTCAGAACGGATAATAATAATTGTAACTGCAGCTACCGCCATCGCAATAAAAAGGAATACCGCCGATGAAATTATAGCCGAATTATAAGCATCTGTCTGATGCTGTATTGCAATATCCATGCCATCATGATTGGCATCGATAAGCTGTTCCATAAGCTTGCTTATCTGATTGCCGAGATTAGTAAGTGATGAATTAGCAATACTTACAGCCTGCTGTGACTGACCGTCGTTACTGTACTTAATCGCCTGCTCAAAGTTCTTTACGTAGTTGGCATAAGCCTCTTTGAACTTCTGATATTCCTGTCTTGACTCATCATCAGCAAGTCTGCCATCAAGCTGCGCGCACTGGTCATCAATCTCCGACTTAAGTTCTTCCGATTCAGCAGTAAGATTACGCTTTGTTGATCCGTCAGTGGCAATGCAATGTGCAAATATTACCCTCTGCAGTGATTCAAAATTAGCCGACATATCTCCTAATATTGATATGCTCTCTGCGTATTCTGATGATATCTTCCTGCTTGCATCCATTACCGAATTAAAGCTGAAATAATTCGTTACTGCCATAACAATCATACATAATACCATGAGCAGTGCAGGTACAAGAAGCTTTATCTTAATGCTCAGATTTTTTAAAATACGCATAAATACCTCCATTTCTGTGTCCTTTACAAGCATCAGCAAATCCGCTTATGCTAAAGGTACTATATCCATAGTAATTATTATATGGATTATATTATTTTAATCGAGGTTTTTCAACATATTTTGAGTTCATTTATATTTTATTACTGAAATTTTGCCATTAAAGATGTACCAATTGTTCCTTCCGGCATTGCGATACCATAATTATCCGCTATTGTAGCACCTATAACGCCAAACGTATCCTGCTCATCGAGTTGTCCGTAACCGCTTAGCGAAGGTGAATATACAAGAAGAGGGACCTTCTCTCTTGTATGGTCCGTTCCCTTATACGTCGGATCATTACCATGGTCAGCCGTAATCATAAGCAGGTCATCACTTCTCATATGCCCCAGAAGTTCTCCAAGCTTCACATCAAAGCGCTCCAGTTCGTCACCGTATCCCTGTGGATTCCGCCTGTGTCCCCACAATGCGTCAAAGTCAACAAGATTCACATAACACAGGCCGTCAAAATCCCTGTCTGCTATTGCAATAGTCTGCTCCATTCCGTGAACCGAACTCTTGGACCTGTTCACCTCTGTTATCCCCTGCATGTTGAATATATCACTTATCTTGCCGACTGATATCACATCTCTGCCCGACTCTTTAAGCGCATCAAGAACAGTCCTGCCTGTCGGACTCAGTGCATAATCGTGCCTGTTGGCTGTTCTTATAAATTCACCGCGCTTCATTCCCGTGTACGGTCTTGCTATTACCCTTCCGACGCGCCATTCCTCACGCATCGTCAGTTCTCTTGCTATCCTGCAGTAATGATACAGCGTATCAAGCCCCATTGTCTCTTCATTGCCGCATATCTGAAGCACCGAATCCGCTGATGTATACACAATAAGTTCGCCGTTATTAATCTCACGCTCGCCAAGCTCATCAAGGATCTGTGTTCCGCTCGCGCTCTTATTGCCTATTATCTTCCGTCCTGTTCTCTTCTCAAGCTCATCAATAAGTTCCTTCGGAAATCCGTGCTCACCGAATGTCTTAAACGGTTTCTGTGTATATATCCCCATCATCTCCCAGTGGCCGGTCATTGTATCTTTACCATTGCTTCTCTCATTAAGCTTAAGATAATATCCCTTAGGCCTGTCACATGGTGCAGCCTGCTTCAGGTTCACAAGATCCGCCATTCCAAGCTCTGCAAGATTAGGTATTGCAAATGTATCCCTGCTCTGTGATATATGCCCGAGCGTATTGACACCTATATCCCCAAAATCTGCCGAATCAGCCATCTCTCCGATTCCAAGTGAATCAATTACTATAACAAATATCCTTTTAAAACGTGCCATAAACCAAGTACCTCCATGACTGATATTATAACACAGATCGGAATTTTATACGATCAATTCACCCATAAGCTCATCAACTGTTATTATGCGGTCTATCCGTGAAACATTGCTTCCACAGAATATAAGACCGTTTTCAATATCGCCCCTGACCGCATTTATAAGTGCCTTTGTTATACAGTACGGAACCTGTGAAGGATTGCAGTGTGCAAGGCATCCGAAGCATTCCGTTATGCGTTCGGGATTATCCTTTATGCGGCGTATGAAGCTGTTATTAAGCGCACGTCCGGGCATGCCTACAGGGCTTTTTATGATTGTTATGTCATCAGCCGATGCATCTATATACGCCTGTTTGTATGCATCACTGGCATCACATTCCTTCGTCGCCACAAACCGTGTGGCTGCCTGCACTCCGTCTGCCCCAAGAGACAGTGCATGCCTTACGTCATCGCCATTGAATATTCCGCCCGCTGCAATTACAGGAATATGTACGCCAAAGCGTTCTGCATACCCCTTAACACACTCAATTATCCCTCTTATCTCATCATCAAATCTCTCTCTGATACCTGATTCTATATCTTCCCTGCTGAATCCAAGATGGCCGCCTGCTTCCGGTCCTTCTATCACAACCATGTCCGCCGTCCTTTTATACTTCCGCTCCCACATTGACAATATTACTTTCACTGCCTTAACTGACGATACAATCGGTGCAATCTTTGTTCCGGTTCCCGCAACAAGCTCAGGAAGATCTACCGGAAGTCCGGCTCCGCTTATTATTATATCAGCACCGGCCTGTGCTGCTGTCCTTACATGCTCCCTGTAATCCTTAAGCGCCACCATTACATTGACACCTACAAGCCCCTCACGCTTCATTGCAAGTGCCTTTTTTATATGTCTTGTAAGAGCTCTTATATTGGCTTCTCTTGTATTAGTCTTAAAATCAGGCTCGTCAAAGCCAATCTGAGCTGACGAAATAACTCCCACTCCTCCTGCGTGTGCCACCGCACCCGCAAGTTGTGAAAGACTTACTCCCACTCCCATTCCGCCCTGAATAACAGGGTATTTTGCGCATTTATCACCAAGTTCCAGACATTTCATTAACATATATCTCTCCTTATTATTTTGATTATCAAACTATTTTAGTATAAAATAAGACAATGCCCATGTCAAGCATTGTCTATCTTCCCTATCTTATCAAGTGCATCCTCTATTATCACATTAATTGACTGGTCAGTTATTCCTGCCACAAGGTTATCGCATCTGTTGACAGGCAGAAGAATCTTCACTGCAGCACTCTGTCCGACTGCCACAGCCATCGCCGGTGATATCTCACCAAGCAGCGCATCCGCAATGACAATTCCGACGGGTCCTATAATCACATCTGCTTTTCTCGCCCCGACAATAACCGCATTCTCACCTGTTGCCCCGCGCAGCTGTGTACCTTTGAGCATAGATGACGTTGCGACGGCATTGGTTCCTGCAACAGTCACATTATGTTCCGGATATCTCTTTAAAATTGAATTAACAAGCTGTTTTCCAAGCTTGCCGCCCTGACCGTCTATAATAAGTATATTCATATACTGCTCCTTTCATGCAGACATCATCTGAATAAATTTCTCAATCATGTGACAGACTATAATGAAGTTTAATATTAAATATCGGAACGTACGCGTTCCCGGAAAGGTGGTCACAATGGGAAACAGCACACTAAACTGCATTGCGCATACACTTATAATCATAGGTGCAATCAACTGGGGGCTTATCGGATTCTTCGGATTTGACCTTGTTGCATTCCTCTTCGGCAATATGTCATGGATCTCAAGAATCATATATGCAATAGTTGGTCTGTGTGGATTGTATGCACTGTCCTTCTACTCAATCCTCGCTCATCAGGAGTCCTAAACCAGACATATTATCACATATGCCAACAGAGAGCCGCTGCATCATACAGCGGCTCTTATATCTATCTGAAGCGTTCCTTAAGCTCCTTAAGTGCTGCACCAAATCTTTCAGATGCTGCAGTAGGGTTGCCGCGAAGCAGACCCCTGTGGAATATTGACATTCCTTTTGTAATACTATCTCTGTTAAGATTAAGTTCCTCAAGCTTTGCAGCAAGTACAGCCATCTTCTGTACTGCCTCTTCCTTTGCATCCTGTGCCGTAATTTTGGCACTGCTCTTAGCTGCATATACTTTATCAATTGCAGCTTCCTTTTTCTCAGATGCTATTCTTGCAGCCTGCGATTTCAGGAGGCTTAACTGTACCTGTATGTCATCAATCTGTGCGCGTATATCTGTCATCTTCTCAAGTGCCTTACCGACATCTACAGCCACCTTAGCAGATTCGATAGTATCAAGTACAAATAACACTCCGACAACAGCTATGACAACATAATCAACAACCGGCGGTATCTTATTAAGGACAAAATGCTCAATCGGCGGATGAAGCACATATGTCATCAGCAGTGTAAAGAAGCCCCATGCTATACTTGATGTAAGGCATATATAGCCCTTGATATTGAACCTCTGGTTACTGTAATCCCAGTAACGCATTTTGAAAAGCTTTTCCATCGCCCATCCGGTAAAGTATTCAAGTATTGTCGGTCCGATAACACCAAGACAGTACTGAAGCACATAATTACCCGGAAAAGGCAGTGTAAGAAGCAGCATAATCGTTGCGCCCGAACCATACAGCGGCAGCATAGGCATTCTTAAGAATCCCCTGTTGACCCATCGGTGTGACTTAATCGAAACATAGCATGATTCCCATACCCATCCGAGAAAACTATAAATAAAGAAAAATGTAATCCATTGATTCCAGCTGTAATAATACATCCACATTCTCCATTCCATGTTGCTATGGCAGATAATTGCCGTAGAGCTCTATATCATCGAATATAGAATCCCATTTGTTAGTTCCGCCCGAAGTTACACACACATAGTGTTTATCTCCCTTGACAGCATAGCTTACGAGGCAGTTGCCTGATTCCGTGATATATCCGGTCTTACCGGCAGTAATCGTAACGCCTTCCGCTTCAGTACCATACATTCTGCTGAACATTGTACTTGTAAGAGCTATTCCGCCCGGATGCTGCGGTGATGGTGCCGTTGTATACTGATAAGTTGAAAGCACCTTCGCACACAGTTCATTCTGCATCGCATACTCCATTATCATTCCCATCTCTACCGGTGTTGTATACTGGTCGGCATCATATAATCCTGAAGTATTGGCAAAATGAGTATTTTTAAGGCCTATCTCTGCGCATTTGGCATTCATGAGCCCGGCATATTCCTCTTCTGAGCCTGCAATCATTCTTGCAAGTGCCTGCGCAGCATCCGCTCCCGAAGGAAGGATAAGCCCGTAAAGCAGATCATTAGCTGTAACCTTTTCCCCGGGATCAAATCCCGCTCTTGATGCATTCTCCCTGACAAGCGGGTCTATAAGCTCCGTCGTCATTGTAAATGTATCATTCATGTCCCTGATATTCTCAACAGCTATTATGAGCGTCATAACCTTCGTCATCGATGCCGGATATATCTTTGCGTCATACTGTCTTCCGGCAATAATCTCATGACTGTCTATATCCACAAGTGATATATATGCACTCTTGACCTTTTCAGATGTTATATCTTTGTAATCAGCAGACTTCACCGGCTGCGGAATTGTAACCACCTGCTTAACCGGCTCCTGCGATGAAGGTTCAACATAGGCCAACGTCTGCACAACTTCATCTGCCTGATTGCTGCCGCCCTTTATATGTGATATGGCACATCCTGCCATTCTTACAATTCCCGTGATAAGCACCGCAAGAATTATAAGTGCTGCTGTTCCGTATTTTATTCTGTTTATAAGAATTTCGCGTCTTCTCGCGCGCCTTTTCATCTCTCTTCTGTATGCCTGACTGCCCTGATGAGCAGTTCTATAATCCCCGGAATTGGTATTATTACCGTTATAATTCCTTCTTTTGGCCGGATTACTGCTATTTTTGAGCCTTATGTTAAGTCTGGCAAGCACTCCTGCATTCCTTCTGCGCCTGCCTCTTGTAAATCTTTTATTTCCCATGACCAATCCCCATCTTAAGCAACTTTTTCTTTGTCAAGCAGACTTACTGCTATAAACACAATGCCACATACCGCAAGCATATAGAAGCCTATCTGATTAAAGAAAACCTTACCGATTGCAGGGAATAAGCTCCATGTAATGATACATACAATTGACGCAAGTATTGTAAAGAATCCTGCTCTCTTACCGGCAAACTTAGGGAAGAGAAGACCTCCAAGCACAATAAATGATGTTCCTATTGCAAGCGAAAGCGCCTTCTGCATAGCACCGAGAATACTTGTAAACTGTGTTGAAACAATATACGTAACAGTTCCGACAATCGCAATTATTATCTTATTAACAAGAAATGTCTTTTCTTCAAATCTCTGTCCAAACTTAGTCTTAAAGAATACATCACGGCTGCATGTAGTAGAAAGTCCGATAAGCATGCTGCATGCTGTTGACATGTCTGCTGCCCACAGACCTGCAAGCGTAAGTCCTGCAATCCCCGCAGGAAGACTCATAAGTATTACAGGAAGTGCTGTTGAAGCTGCGCCTTCAGGATAGAGTGCCTTTGAAGCCACACCAAGAAGTGCACATAAAAATCCCACCGGTATCATCATAAGTGCACCAATCCGGAAGCCTCTTACCGCATCCTTATCCGACCTGGATGTAAGTGCAATCTGTACAGCTCCCTGAACAGAATTGGTATTACCGCACATTACAACTATCCATCCGAGAATACCTGATACTCCCATACCTTCCCAGAGGCTCATGTAAGGCACGTCAGGGTTAGCTGCTGCCATTGCAACTGCCGCATCCCAGCCGCCCTCATTAAATAAAACGACAAATGTTGCTACTATAACACCTACATATATAAGCGTAATATTCATAATGTTACTCACACTTACTGAGCCCATTCCACCAACAAACGCAATAAGCATGAATATAATAAAACTGAAAAGTGTTGCGGTCTTAACATCACTGAATACTCCCGGAAGGAGTGAATACAGAATGCTTCCGCCTGCCTTATACTGTAATGCAATGATTCCACACTGGATAATAATCATGGACACAATCATTATCTTCTCTGCCGCAGCACCATACATATTCCTTGTCATCTCACTTATTGTTGTATATCCGCTTGCACGAAGCTTCTTTACAAGCACAAGACTGCATACAACTGCGCCGATAGCCCACGCAAGGTCATACCAGCCCGCTGACAGTCCCTTGGTAAATGCATTCTCAGCAATACCGATTGTTGACGCACCGCCGATTGCAAGTCCGGCAATCGTAACTGCCGTCAGCCACATATTATTCTTTCCCTTGTATAGCAGGAAATTCTCACCGTCCCTGCGCGCCTTTACTGACATAAAAATGCTGAGCGCAAAAAGCAGAGCTACATAAACAAGAACTATAATAAATGGAATATTAAACATCTGTAAATCCCCCGGAGTATTATTTTGTAAATTCACTGTTGATTGCATCGTACTCTTCTTTGAGCTGAGGCATAACGCTTCCGCCGTAAGGGATTACATACACGCTCTTATCTTTAAAATCTACTGTTGCAAGCAGGTCTTCTATATTATGATATGAATCAATCTTCATATCGCGCACCACGTCAGGATCCATCATGCTTAACATCTTAAGGTTACATTTGCTTATGGCTTCACATGCTGCATAGAATATATATCCGCCTATTGTAAATGCTTTTCTTAAGTCAGCGTCAAGAGTTCCTCTCTTAAGCGGTTCCATCCAGTCAAAGAAATCCTTGGCTCCGCCGCCTTCCCTGCACTCTGCAAGGAATATTACCGTGCCGCCCTTCTTAACTGCCCTTGTTGCATTAAATACTGTCTTAACAGCCTGATAAAGGTTAATATCCTTAGGAAACCCTCCACAGCTTGCTATAACAACATCCGCTTCATAATCAATAGGCTTGCCATAACATTTCTGACAGAATTCACAGCTCTTAAGCCATGCATTATGAAAATCTCCGCAGAAAAGCCCACTGTGCTTAGATGATGTATTAACTACTATATTAACACCAAATGTCGGATTAAGCAGTCTTGCCGCTTCGTCCATATCTTCATTGATAGGGTTCATTGTAATCCTGCCGCCACCTACCTTAAGGTCTGTTCTGGGTGCAGACGGGTCAAGTGCCCTCGTATGGTTCTGACGGATAGTCTGTCTTCCGCTGATTCCCGGAAGCACGCTCTTACGTCCTCCGCCGTATCCTGCCATTATATGATGTACGGTTCCGCCTATCATAATAGTCTTACGTCCGACTGCAAGCGGATTAACCCACACTTCCGTTCCTCTCGACGTTGTTCCTATATTAACAAGATCATCAGCATCACAGTCATGATTAACAACCTTAACCCTGTCATATACTTCCTTAGACGCAAGCTTACACAGCTCGTCTTCCGCTGCCGGTCTGTGTGAACCAAGTGCAACAACAACTATCATATTGTCATATGGAACACCAAGCTCATCGTGCAGATACTCAACAAGAATTGCAAGCACCTTGTCCTGTCTCATCCAGAATCTTGTAAGGTCACTTATTACAAATGTAACCTTATCATCTGCCTCAATAAGCTCTTTAAGTGGTTTTGAATCTATAACATCCTCATTAACTGCCCTGAGAAGCGCTGCCTTAAGATCTTCTATCTCAGGCATCCGGTTCTCAGTCAGATACTCTATCGACTTTGCCCCTTCTACATTAATGGTTACTTTGCCTTCACCATATTTTAACTCTACACTTTCCATCCGCATATCCTCCTTAAGCCTGCAGCTTTATATCTGCGAAGTCATATTATGTCATGTGCGGAAAGAAATCTTAATCCACTCCTTGGGCACACAAATACCTATTAATTTTAAACAATTTTCATATACAGTGCAATAGTTTTTCGCTCATTAACGCGCATTAATTCAACACTTTACGACAGCTCTCTTCCAATGTTTTAAGGAATTGTATAAGTTGTGTGAAAAAATTTTAATTTTTTTTAAAAAACCTGTTGACAAATCATTAGACCTATAGTATATTATCAAATGTGCTCAGCACGGAGCGCACAAAACAAAAACTTTATAACATGCGCGAGTGGCTCAGCGGTGGAGCACCTCCTTGCCAAGGAGGGGGTCGCGGGTTCGATTCCCGTCTCGCGCTCTTAAAAAAGGATTCTCGGTTGAGAATCCTTTTTTGTTGCAGAAATCATAATTAATTCAGAATGAATAAGTAAGGAGGGCAACGCCAAAATGAAAACTCAGGAATTTGCAGACAAGGGACTGCAAACCGTAAAAATGGCAACACTCTATGAATTAAGACTGATGTTCACAAACAGTGCAAAGGAACAGTACACCACAGAAGAGCTCGTTGAACTGTTTGACAGGATTGCGGCTGAAAAGGAATTCTAAAATTCCGATAAGCCGTTACAGACAAGCATCTGCAGCAACTTCAAAAGGATTTCTTTTCTTTCTTGCAATCTCTTCCAAATACATTACTATCGCTGTCTCCATGTCAATTCCAATTTCATCCAGAATGCTCTGTACTTCGTTCAAAAGTTCAGAATCCAAAGTTACAGTTATGCTGGTATCAGGAGTGTATGAGTCAGGCATTGGGGCTCCTTTTTGATGGTATCAGGATATTATATTTATAATATCTTATTTCACGCTTTCATTTTATATCTATTATATATAGATTACATATACAATGGTATGGCAATTTAAGATTCAAAAATTTTTATTATAATAATCTTCTGTCAATCATACCTTAAAGTTTATATTCAATTTTTTGATATTTATATTTTAATATGTATTTATTAATTCGTAAGCCTCGATAAATACTTGCAAAAAGCCGTAAGCTATTTACATCACAACATGTATCTATTAATTCCTTGAAGTTGCACTCCCTGCCAGTCTTGCAATATTATTTACATCCCAACATGTATCTATTAATTCCTGCATCTGTACGGTAAGGACTGCTGATTTTAAATCATTTACATCCCAACATGTATCTATTAATTCTTTGATTGCGTGAGACATGATAGATACATTCCATTATTTACATCCCAACATGTATCTATTAATTCTAACTCACCGGTGACTGTGTTCATTAAATCGTAAATCAATTTACATCCCAACATGTATCTATTAATTCATACATTCACATTACAACCGCGAGCGGCGCTACAGATTTACATCCCAACATGTATCTATTAATTCGGAGCGTTTCGACTGGTTTCGAGTCCTCTGTGATAAATTTACATCCCAACATGTATCTATTAATTCCAAGCCGATTGACTCGCCTTCTGTCGGACCTGTGAATTTACATCCCAACATGTATCTATTAATTCCGATAGTTGGCAGGCAGGGAACAGCAACATGTCTGCATTTACATCCCAACATGTATCTATTAATTCCCTGAAAGCCGTGTATCAGTGGTGATGCATAAAAAGATTTACATCCCAACATGTATCTATTAATTCCCATGGATCCATAGTCTCTGTATGATCCTGTCTGCATCATTTACATCCCAACATGTATCTATTAATTCGATAATATCACATTTGCAAAGACTATTGATATACCTAATTTACATCCCAACATGTATCTATTAATTCCACGCTCTGTCTGTAAGTAACCCTTAATGTTCTCAAATTTACATCCCAACATGTATCTATTAATTCAATAATCGAATACAGCAGTAGTTCCTAATAACTTGATTTACATCCCAACATGTATCTATTAATTCGAGCAGCATAAATGAGTTAAAAAAAGCTGTAAGTGAATTTACATCCCAACATGTATCTATTAATTCAGCGAGTTCTGCAAAGCAAAAGAGGACTGGATGATATTTACATCCCAACATGTATCTATTAATTCTCTGTCATGTATAAGTTTATTCGGTTGCTTGCTTTATTTACATCCCAACATGTATCTATTAATTCCTAATAAGTTTCCCGGAGTTGGATTGGCTTCTAAATTTACATCCCAACATGTATCTATTAATTCCTGGGGCGTGTTACAGTATTATGACACTATTGAAGCATTTACATCCCAACATGTATCTATTAATTCATGCGCAGACATGCGCCGCGGCGCATGTTTCGATTTTATTTACATCCCAACATGTATCTATTAATTCAAACTCTGTCATATAATATACATTAAAGCCTTTAAGATTTACATCCCAACATGTATCTATTAATTCATCATAGAAGCGCTCGTCATCGATAACCTCCATGATATTTACATCCCAACATGTATCTATTAATTCTGCTTTAATGACGTTACCGATATCATCGTACAGCAATTTACATCCCAACATGTATCTATTAATTCTTTAAAGCGGCATATACATAGAATAAGGATTAAATAATTTACATCCCAACATGTATCTATTAATTCCAAACAAGCGACATACTTACTCGTCCCCGATTAATATTTACATCCCAACATGTATCTATTAATTCCATGACATTGATAGTCTGTTAAATAACCGCTTATCTATTTACATCCCAACATGTATCTATTAATTCTGAATTGTGAGGTGGATATATATGACAAGTCAGGAAATTTACATCCCAACATGTATCTATTAATTCTATGTATTTGAGCCGATTGATTACAATTTGATATTATTTACATTCCAACATGTATCTATTAATTCTATGGTGTACGTACTTCAACTTGTGACGATTATTGATTTACATCCCAACATGTATCTATTAATTCCAGGCCTAAAATATTTCTTGTCGATGAGATCTATAAATTTACATCCCAACATGTATCTATTAATTCTAGTCTGCAATGCAGACTGACTATAATACCTCCTAAACATTTACATCCCAACATGTATCTATTAATTCGCGATAACAGGAACAGGCCGAGGCTTAAGCATATAAATTTACATCCCAACATGTATCTATTAATTCGCACCAAGTGCATTCATTGATTTTTTCCCAACCTTATTTACATCCCAACATGTATCTATTAATTCCATCATCTTCTTTGCTGGAACACATGGATTATTTTAATTTACATCCCAACATGTATCTATTAATTCACAGTGACGTGGGGAAGGCTGCAAGGCGCTTCTCACATTTACATCCCAACATGTATCTATTAATTCCATGATGCGTTGTCATCTGAGGGCGTTGAGAATTAATTTACATCCCAACATGTATCTATTAATTCTGTAATGCTTTATCTGATAAACAACACGTATTCAATAATTTACATCCCAACATGTATCTATTAATTCAGGTGTTTTTACTTCGTTACAACTTCGTTACAAATTTACATCCCAACATGTATCTATTAATTCATAGTCATTATAATCAGATTCAGTAAGCGTTTCATGATTTACATCCCAACATGTATCTATTAATTCAGTATAACAACACGCGTTATTGATTGTCATAAATACATTTACATCCCAACATGTATCTATTAATTCAATGCTACAAGTATGTTAAGCAGCATTACGAATATATTTACATCCCAACATGTATCTATTAATTCAACAAAAAGAAGATTGTAGCTACAGCGCAGCGCTTATTTACATCCCAACATGTATCTATTAATTCTAATGCTGCAAGCATGTTAAGCAGCGTTACGAACATATTTACATCCCAACATGTATCTATTAATTCCCTGCAAGGCACCACAAAAAGAACCCTATTATCTTAATTTACATCCCAACATGTATCTATTAATTCAGTAAAGCCGGTTGTTCCTGTCATCAACATGGTTGTATTTACATCCCAACATGTATCTATTAATTCGTGAATTGTATCGGTCTAAAAGCGGTATCAACCCTATTTACATCCCAACATGTATCTATTAATTCGACCGACTTTCAAGCCTTTCAGGGCTTTATAATATATTTACATTCCAACATGTATCTATTAATTCTCATTATTCATCTTATGTTAGATGCCGGATTACGTTCATTTACATTCCAACATGTATCTATTAATTCACAATTTCAATAAGATGGATGCAGGATACTTTAATGAATTTACATTCCAACATGTATCTATTAATTCGCAGGATGCATGATAGGAGTGCAGCTTAAACTGTATTTACATTCCAACATGTATCTATTAATTCTGGCACAAGGTTATTTAACAACATATCTTGAGAAATTTACATTCCAACATGTATCTATTAATTCAATCAGTATTACTATGCATTAGTTAAAATCCGTGATATTTACATTCCAACATGTATCTATTAATTCCATTCAGCCTGAACCTCATGCAGGAGCTGCTCAATAATTTACATTCCAACATGTATCTATTAATTCAGAATGCGAAGAGGAATTACGCGGACAGCTCAGCGAATTTACATTCCAACATGTATCTATTAATTCATGACAGCTACAGAACAATCACTATAGGCTATATCAATTTACATTCCAACATGTATCTATTAATTCATGAGTTCCTCCCCCAATCCGCGATTATTAAAAGACATTTACATTCCAACATGTATCTATTAATTCAAACTAGAAATGATTACAGGTCAAGGTGTTAATACGATTTACATTCCAACATGTATCTATTAATTCATTAAAACCTTGATATTCAGCGGTAATGCCTGCCATATTTACATTCCAACATGTATCTATTAATTCATAACCGGCAAGGGAGACGGAGAGAATGAAGAGAAAATTTAAATTCCAACATGTATCTATTAATTCCATCATTCCCCTCAGCAGAAAAGAAGCCGGGATACATTTACATTCCAACATGTATCTATTAATTCTCCTGTGCCCTGCCAACATGGGACTGTCTCATGATTATTTACATTCCAACATGTATCTATTAATTCGAGAATTCGTGAATGGGATAAGCGTGGCGATATCTAATTTACATTCCAACATGTATCTATTAATTCCGCAAGGCGCGGAGAAGTTGCCGGCTTGCCCGTCAAATTTACATTCCAACATGTATCTATTAATTCGAAAGTGGCTATAAAGAACCTCAAAAGATTAAATTATTTACATTCCAACATGTATCTATTAATTCCATTTTAAAACAGGATGTGGAGAATAATGAATTACAGATTTACATTCCAACATGTATCTATTAATTCAAACCTTGCTGTCTGATATCCATATAGGGTTAATCTATTTACATTCCAACATGTATCTATTAATTCAGTGTGTGATAGGTGGAAGTGTTTTACTAATTTTAATTTACATCCCAACATGTATCTATTAATTCACCTCAACTGAACTATTACCTGACTTGTAATCTCAGTATTTACATCCCAACATGTATCTATTAATTCCAATGCTTGAATTCGAGAACTTTCATCATGGACAGAATTTACATCCCAACATGTATCTATTAATTCCGGAGCAGAGGATGATTCACACATTGTTGAAACAATTTACATCCCAACATGTATCTATTAATTCCTGATTCTGTAAGGATATTTTATAAGCTCATCCATAATTTACATCCCAACATGTATCTATTAATTCCAGCCAGCAAAGACTTAAGATTCTGGCTGTTAATAAATTTACATCCCAACATGTATCTATTAATTCCAAGAAACTTGCAGGGCATCCGGGTATAATCTTCATTTACATCCCAACATGTATCTATTAATTCGGCATTATGTTAATTCCAAAATCGGCGGGCTTCTGCATTTACATCCCAACATGTATCTATTAATTCGCTACAAAATACTTGATAATAAAAAGCTGCTTTAGCATTTACATCCCAACATGTATCTATTAATTCTTCAGCGTACCGGACTATTAAGGATGATTCTGCTTCATTTACATCCCAACATGTATCTATTAATTCTGACAGCAGGAAGAATATGCTTATCCAACGCATGTATTTACATCCCAACATGTATCTATTAATTCCCAAACAGCAAACCAAATATCAGATTATAATCAATATTTACATCCCAACATGTATCTATTAATTCTCTTCATATCCTCTGCGGTATGTTCCCTTGCCTTTATTTACATCCCAACATGTATCTATTAATTCCTGCATTTTTTACGTTCGGCATCCTGTGTTTTTTTCATTTACATCCCAACATGTATCTATTAATTCCAGACCGAAGATATTCCTTGTCGATGAGATCTATAAATTTACATCCCAACATGTATCTATTAATTCAGATATGACACTAACTTCATTCCCCCGCCGTTTGATATTTACATCCCAACATGTATCTATTAATTCTATAATTTTGCTTTTGAACGTGTAGCAAATGTTATGATTTACATCCCAACATGTATCTATTAATTCTCCAAAGACGGAATATTTGCAGCATATATCTTAAAATTTACATCCCAACATGTATCTATTAATTCTATGCGTCACACGCACTGCTAATATATTGTATGAAATTTACATCCCAACATGTATCTATTAATTCCAAGAAAGTCGGGTATTGATTATGGTTAATATTAAATTTACATCCCAACATGTATCTATTAATTCACAGTATATTTTTTGATGTATTATAATTTTAAAAGATTTACATCCCAACATGTATCTATTAATTCGAATCCATGAGTACGGACGGAACGCGCCCCACATAATTTACATCCCAACATGTATCTATTAATTCTGAATGCTCAATCACTAACCCAACTATTCAAATCACATTTACATCCCAACATGTATCTATTAATTCTGCCTTAAGTGGTTCATTCGTGGCATTTTTAAAAGTATTTACATCCCAACATGTATCTATTAATTCCGGAGCTTACGAGGACAACGGAAGGCTTTGTAAGAATATTTACATCCCAACATGTATCTATTAATTCGTTTTTACAATCTCAAAATCATCATTGCTAAAATCAATTTACATCCCAACATGTATCTATTAATTCCCGTGGCTTCCAATCACACTTATATTCCCTATATTACCATACGATTCTGTCGAATGGCAGCCTTTACTCATGAAAATGTTAATGTTAAACCGATTACATAAGTAAAAATGCCCATAATCACTGTAATCTAATGCTTTGTCGACCCAACGGCTTTTTTGCTGCACCGGATATCGACAGCTTTATAGAATAAAGTCCGTAAGGTCATCCTGCTTGCCCCAGAGTTCTTTATCAAGCCACTTTTGCTGCCGGCTTTTAAATATAACCACAGAATCCAGTCTGCTATTAATATAAGGTTCCAGCTCCTGTTTCATTTTTGTCAACTGTACAACCGATATTTCTCCTTCAAAAACAGAATTCTGTATATGTGAAAGATACTTCTTGCATATCTTAAAGATATGCGACCACCTCTTCTGACCATTCTCATCTTTGCTGACATCATAGACTAATACCACATACATACGCTACCACCATATTCTAAATCCTTCGTATTCCTTTTCTCCAAGCAGGTGCTTTGTAAGCTTATAAGCTTCCAGACGCATAAGGTACTGATACGATACCTGTTTTCCAAGGTCTTTATGCATTATTGTCTGTTTCATTTTGTTTTCAAACTCTGATACTATAAGCTTTGATGCATCTTTTTTCAGATGCAGGTAATTAAGTTCCTTTGTAAAGCTGTCCTCGGTTATCTGTTTTCTGTTTAATAAAGAAAATATAAGCCTGTCTCCGATTAACGGCTTAAATACCTCCGACAGATCCAGACACAATGAATATCTTCTTACACCGGGTTCATGAAGATAGCTAATTGTCGGATTAAGCTGCGTATGATATATTTCACTTAGAATCTTAGTGTACACAAGTGAATTTACAAAGGAAATAAGCGAATTAATCATATTGTCCGGAGGATGCATTACTCTTTTATCAAATTCTATATTCTGGTTAACTATAACATTCCATGCCGCATAATATCTTTTTCTTATATTGCCCTCTATTCCCATGAGCTCTTCTATTGAATTGGCACTACACAATTTTGTGCGAAGTGAATTAATATCATTCATATATTCCGACACGTCTTTATCTCTCGAATTGTAGTAGCGCAAATTTCTGTATATATTATCTGCAGCAGCCTGGATTATTTTTACAGCTATATTAAGCCTTTTTTCATAATCCGAATAATGTTCAACCTGTCTCACAAGAAGCTGGCCTGCAGGATTGCCATCCTTTGGGTAAAAGCTTCCTGTATAGAAATTATAGTAATTAAAAAAATGTATCGGTATCTGATACTGTGCAACATAATTTAAAAATACCGTATTAAATGACATCTCTGACATTACATATATGTCTGATATTCTCTCTATCGGTATATCTCTCTTTATCCCCTCATATGTAGTAAACTGCAAAGTATTGTCTTTTCTCTTAAGGTCTCCGTTATTATATACATAAAAGCTTTGTTTCAATTCATCCACCTGCCATTCATCATATATAACATAAATCATAATATGCGCATTTATTGCATATTTTTTTCTTATCAAGCTGCGGTACCATGTTCTGTTTTTGTAATATATTTATGTCCTTAATTACATCTCCAAGCACATTACGGTCTTCATCCGAAAGTGCAACTTCCATAGTCCTTTTTAATAAATGATAATCTATTCTGCCTTTTATTCCCTTAACCCCCCGCTCTTCAAGATAATATAGATAATATTTCAACTGCCATATCCCTGCCTCCTCAACAGCCCTGCTTTTTTTAATCTCATGCAGTTCCCGGTTATCATGAATAAAATCAATATTAATAACTCCATCAATCTGTATGTGCTTATCATCGCGCTTATAACTGTTTTCATCAAGCAGCTTTCCAAGCTGTACATTCTCATTATTATCTTCCATATTAATCTGATGGCAGAAATACCAAAGCTTTCTCTTACATATAAAATAATAATATATCATCACGCCGGTTATTCTTTCATCCAACCTATATTACCCCCTTATGTAATTTTTATAAGAACATTGTATCCTCTGACTGCTCCTTTAACAATCCTCTTCCTATACATTTTGCACTGTCAAATTCATACTTAAGGCTGCATCTGTGTATATCACTGTTATTCAGAGCATTTTTTTCGACTCCTTCCGGATATATGATTTTCCCAATCATAGGCAGTGAGACCGTCATATCTTCTATCTTAGATCTGAATATACTTCTTACCTCGCCTGATATATAAGGACTACTAATAATTTCAAAACATTGTTCTATTAATTCAATATTTTCATTGTAGATGTCATCAGGTATTACGTTGACATTATTTATATCGCGAAATTTGTCATCAGCCTCTTTTTTACTGTATTCCGTTGGAAGAACATTTTTAAATAAGTTAAGATATTCTAATATCTTTTTATAGTAATCAGTATCTTTTATCTCCTCAGTGCAGTACACTTCGTTGATATATTTAATTTTCATCTCTTCCGTGAAAACGCTTCCGGCATAATCAGCCAATATATCAACTGACCTGTTATATATCTCCTTATCATATATTGGTCTTTTTATATCTATTCCATCCCTGTTGTCATATACATGTACATTGGCTTCGACAGGGACATAGCGCCCCTTCCTGTTACATCGTCCCATTCTTTGCAGAAGACTGTCGGCTGTACTCATCTCCGTATATAGCACATCAAAGTCAATATCAAGACTGGCTTCAACTATCTGGGTTGTTATCCATATTCCTGTATCTGATGCCGCATTAGAGAACTCCATTATCCTGCTTTCAAGAAGTCTCCTGTCCTTCTTTGTAAAACGCGAATGAAGTATATATACCTTTGCATTATCATCCCGTAATTCTTTGTACAGCTTTTGAGCATTGGCGATTGTATTACATATAACCAGAACTTTTTTGCTTTTTGAATCTTCCTCAACCCTGCTTACATCAATATCTCCATGAAATATATCCACTTTGTGTCTTATGATATCTGATGATCCGGAATAATCCGCAAATTTATACTGTATACCATCTGCCAAACCATATTCCCGCATAAAATCTCTTAGCACAGGTGGAAATGTGGCTGTTATTATTGCAAATTGCCCTCCTATATCAGATATTATTTTAAGCCCATATATTATTGAAGCGATTATACGAGGATCGTATGACTGTATCTCATCAATTATTACTTTTGAATATTTGAGTGTTGCGGCAAAAATCTCCGTTCCAAGAGCCCTATATACAAATTTAAATAACTGATCCACTGTGCATACTGTGAGTGGCTTAGATAACATTTTTGATTTCCGGTATTTTTCATATGCACTCTCTTCCTCATCGTATTTTGTATCAGTTAATCTTTCTTCCATAAAATGTTTCATGCTTCCTGAATGAAGCAATGTTACATCTTTGTAATTATATCTTTGCTGTATTCTGTCATATATAGCATTGGATGATACCATGTACGGAAGCGTATAAAAACATTTTTCTCCGTCAGCCCAAAGAAGTGCCGCTTCTGTTTTGCCCATTCCTGTTGGCGCTATAACAACAAGATTATTATTGCAATTATCATCCATGTATTTCTGCACAGGTCTTAATCCCTTATCCGCAAAACATTTTCTGATATTATTCTTAAGTGCCTTATTATTTATATCAGGATTTTCTTCTGCCTCGGCATAACCTGCACTGACCGCATAATCAAACTTATTCAGCAATCCTTTTACAACAACGTATTTTTCCCACTGATCATAATTAACATAATTACCTGCATCCTGTATTCTGTTTCTGAATATCAATTTATTGATGTTAGATATGCTCATCCGTGCAGCTTCATTCTGAAGATACTCACGCAGATTATTGGTGTAATATTTCTCACTGAATCTTTTTATCTGTGCGGCATCCCATTTATCTTCCCTTGTATGATGGTAAAAGATTGCAGTAATTACTGCCTTAAAATCTTCTATATCAACATCATATCCGGCCATATCCTCTTTAAATCTGTCAAACGTAATTGAAAGAGCACTCAGATAACCATGCGGAATCTCTTCTACAGATATTCTGTCAACATCGTCATTTACCTTAGATTGGAAAACCTCATTCAGCTTTCCTATATCATGAAGTCCGCAAGCCTCAAGAACCAGCTTCCTTTCCTTATCTGTAAAATATCTGCCATATATTTCAAAGAATCTGCCGGCGCAGGCAACAATATCATCCAGATGCTGTCTGAGCGTGACATGTACATCTTTTTTGTCATTGTTCAAATCTTTTATTACCTTATGTACTTCATGTTTTTCACTTTCTGTAAGAAGCTCCGGCATGTTTTCCACAATCTTTTGCATATATGCAGCACTTTTAGCTCTTTTTTCTTCCTGTAACTTTAACACTGCTGACTTTGCATAATACTCCACTATAAGCCCCTCTCATTACTAATTATTGTCCCTGATTATTGTTCCAATATGTAACTATTATATTTATTATATTATTTATGCGAACACTACCGCATCCTGATATTCCGTATCATCAACATAGGCTGTATCAAGCACATTGCCTGCCGGATAATAGTACGCTCTCACCCGTCCGCCTTCACTCTCAGGCTTCCATCTTCTCAAGCCCTGTTTTGTTATTTCGTATTCTTTATTCAATGTATAAACCGTTGCATTAATATTCTCATAGCCCTGTTTTCTCATATAAGATACAGGTATGTATATATTATGCTTCGTTTCTACATCGTTTTCTTCGCAAAGACTGACTATATCAACGCTTCTGATATCTATAATATCCTCATATCTGCCAAGTGAAAGATACATTAACGGATTACTCAGACCATCGTAAATAACGTCCATGTCCTCTTCTCTTTCAGGTAATATATGAATAATCATATTGTTCTCACAGACAAGCTCCGCATTGGCAACACCTTTATATATTCCGTAATTTTCTCCATCCTTAAGACATATCTGATGTCTGCCCTCTTCATACTTTGCTCCTGCCGAAAACGAATACCGCGTGTATACTTCAGAAATTGTGCCTCTGTTAGTCCCCTGTATACTGAGCTTCATTCTATGCAGTTCTTTAAAGCCGCATGCAGCATGTATCATTCCGCTCACCGTAGAATATGGCGGAAGCGGATATGTCTCTTTAATGATAAAGCTGCTCGGTTTTCTGTAGTTCGCAAGATTCTGATAACACTGAAGTCTAATTGCTTTCACCATAATATGTATCCACTTTCTCCTTGAGCTGTCTGAATGCCTCTGCTACTGTTACTGCTCCAAGCTTGTCCTTGATTTCCTTATCATTATCAAATACCTCTGAAATGACACCGGCTACTGTTGAACTCTTAATATCTTCATCTGCATCCATTATCTCCAACAGTGTTGCAACATTTATATTATTTTTAGATATGCTTACACGATTTTCAAAAAATGGATTCTTCCTTGAATAATTACCGCCAATCACAAATAATGGTGCAAGATTCTCCCTTCTTCCCTTTATATCACGATAAAGGTATTGAACTGCATCAAGCAGACCATTCACCCTCTTTGCCTTCTCTGCCTGCGATATCTCAATATCTCCGTCAACGCCTACTCTGTCCAGGTCTATTGATATTGTATATGTATAAAGTGAACGGTGAATCTCACTCTGTGCTATTGCATTACCAAAATTCTGACGTTTTGCCAGCCCCATATTAGTAAGGAATTCAAGCTCCCCCTGATACGGTTCAAGCGATATTGCATTGCTGAGTCTGGCCACAGCACTTCTTGTAGATGCTCCACCTTTGCCGGAATCATCCTTAGATGTTGTCTTCATATAGCCAAACAGATCTATCTCAGGATAATCCTCAATCGTTGCTGATGGAGCAAACTGTACAACGCCGCTCTTTTCATCAACAGGTGTATTATCCCACTCTAACTGCTGCATTAAGTTATATCTCATTGCCTGCCTTGATATATATGAATACTGCTGGTGGTCACCTCTCGTCATCTTCTTAAGTGTTGTTACATTACCAAATCCCTCTCCATAGTTGGCTCCCTCTGCAAGGAATACCATTGTTACGGTTAAACCATTTTTTCTCATCTATGCTTCCTCCTTATTCTCTTCCTTATTATCATTATTCTTTTTATTCATGTTACAGCCCTTAAGTCCCAGAACAAACGCATATCCATATTCCTCAAATGCATCCTGACTATTGATAATTCTCACAAAATCACTTGGAATCATAAGCCTGCCCGCCTGCTCAGCATTACTTGAAACCTTGCATGTGCTGTAAAGTCTCATTACAATATCAAGAAAGCGTCCTGCGTTCTTTGTTGAAAGCGCATTCATAAGCTGATACAGTGTACCCCTGAGACATTCGTCATCCTTCGCACCTTTTTCTGCCAGCAACGCTGCTCTCAATGCAAAGCCGCTGTTCATCACTGCTACCCTGTTCATCTCCACATTACCTCCATTTTCCTTATTGCCTGTCACAATGTTACTCCACAGCATCACCATATATACCCAGAATGCGCTTGATATACATCCCGGATTATCAAATGTAGTTTTAAGTATCTTATCAAGAAGTGCTGTCTGGCTTTTGTACTTAATAACATTCATAATCACACTCTCATGTATATTAATATATTCCGCACCTATCTTCACATACGGATGCCTGCCAAAATACTCCAATGCCGACTGTACTCTTTTCTCTCTGAAAATCCTAAGCGCATCAGTACTTATAACCGCAAAGTTATATTTGTCATCTGCCTGTGTTCCCCTGATTATAACCTGCACGCCTGATAATTCTTTGAGTTTACAGTCAAGCAGACGTTTGAGCATACGTGCAAACCATTGTGTATATCTCTCGTCCTCACTCTTATCTGATTCCGTCTCGTTCCGTCTCTCCTTATCGTTAGCGATAAGCAGCCCTTTTATTGAATCGTTAGTATTTATAAATGCAAATCTGTTTCCCAGCAAAGTAAATCCAAGCGGACTCAGCGCATATACAAATGCACATGCCGGGCAGAGGAACGCATCAACTTTGCAATTCCAGAATGCTGATTTTTTTCTTGCAAGGTCATCAGCCATATCTTTCATAAATGCTATTGACACTTTTTCTTTGTTCCCCATAGGTCTTGCACAGTCAATGCACATATCCTTATCCTTGTCATGTGATGCTGCGATATACTCCTTAAACGGCTTTACAAAATCCTGTTCAAAGAGTTCCCTCATATCTTTCTTTGCGTTGGCCCTTAACAGAAAGCACTTTCCTTCCCAAAAGCGGTTTATATAATTATAAACAACGCTCTTCATTACAAATGTTTCCCTGCATATTGGCTGATTAAGAAATGTTCTAAGTTCTTCCAGCCTTTCTTTAAGCTCTCCTTCTTCCATTCTTGAGTTAAGCTTGTTCTTCTGAAGTATAATATAGGTCTCTGCACTGTCAACCCTGTCTCTTATGTTGTCAAAACCTGATTTGTAACTGTTTGAAAGCAGTTTATCGTTAATATACTTAAGGTTATCTCTGTCATTTGAATCTGCTTTCCATTCTCCGGCAATGATTTTATGCAGAATAGCTTCAATTCTGTCTAAAACACCTCTGTACACGGTTGAACTCTCATAATATTCCACACATGCACCAAAAAACAGTCCTGTCCAATCCGCCTGCATTGCGTAGTCTACATCCAGCCACAACCCGTATTCATATTCCGCAATATCTTCTAACACAGTCCCCTGTTCTTTAATGCCATAGTCTATGTTCTCCCTCGCACCGGACATCTTAAGCATATATTCCATTCCTGAAATACCTGCATTCTTAAGAAAATCTCCCGGAGTTATAAGATATTTACCCAATACACTCCCTCCTTTCAAAACTGAATCCAAATACTACATTATAATTTCCCACTTGCCATGCCCCTCGCTTCGTCTGACGCCGGAACCTGCCTGATACATAACATTCAGCAATTCAGGGCATCCACATATTTTGTAAATTCCAATGTTACCGTCAACCTTTCTTCCGAAGCAGTTAGTAACAACTTTCCTGCCTTTGATTGGAATAACCTGAAAGCCTTCCGTGGAAATATTGATATTCAGTTTATCTAAAAATGTCTGGGCATTCTCTCTCAATACATCCGAAAATTCCGTATTGTCATATGTGTAATATGTATCCTTATTATCCTCTGCATTATGTCTCCTCGCAATCAGCGGACTCTGCATTCTTACAACAATCTCACTGTCCTCTATCTCCTTGCGGTTCTGTGTACGGATTGACACAAGCTTCATGGAATTATTATTCATCGGATACGTTTTGAACCTGAACAGATTAAATGCATTAAACCAATGCACCATCTGCCCCATATCTGCATCTGAAAAAAACATTCTGAATCTATTCTCGGATAATTCTACTGTTTCTTTCATAAATCTTGCCCCCGGCAGATACATGCTGTAAGTATATGTCTTTATAACCGACTTACTCTTATCATACAGCCTTTCAAACATATCCTCTGAATAATTCCTGCTCGCTCCTTTAAGGAAGCTGACCATAAGTCTGTCAAATTCCAATGGCATCTGCGGTTTTTCAAGTTGAAACTCAAGGATAAATTGAAGCATCTATCAGCACCTCCTTTCTTAATTACTTTGCAGGAGCCCATTAAAATATATGTCATTATGGCATATACTTATTTTTGACTTCCTGCTAATGTGATATTAACACTCCTCTTTAGATATGTCAATATAAAATAGTTAATTAGGCTTGATTTTTTCTACTTGCTATTTTTAAAAATATATTTTAAACTCTTTAGGTAATTAGCTGCATATTGGGATGTAAAGAATTAACTATTTTATAAATCACTACTTAATAGCTACATTTTGGATTTTATCACAACCATATGTCCAATATTCAGTACACTAACATTAATTTCCAAAAAAATATCACCAGCATCCTGATTAAATAATTGGGATGCTGGTGATATTTTTGTATATCCGGCAGTGAGCTTCTCTTATATAAGCCCCTTTATCTTCAGATATTCCTTAATCAGCTTCACGCTGTCATCAATGCCAACGCGCGCACTGTTTATGGTCATATCGTAGTTTATCGGGTTGGTCCAGTAGTTGCCATGTGTGTAGTATTCATAATAGTCCGCCCTGAATTTATCAGTATTTTTGATGGTAGCCGTTGCAACTTCTTCGGTTACGCCCATGTGCTCAATAGTGCGCTCAACGCAGAAGCTGCGGGGTGCTTCAACATATATGCTGACCACGTTGGTGCGTCCGCGTAATATGTAGTCGGCACATTTTCCAACTATACAGCATGACTCGGTATCCGCAAGATTTTCTATAATCTTTTTCTGGTATTCAAAGAGCGTATCATCCGATACGAATTTCTCATTTCTTGTAATATAACCGCGGGCTTTTGGAAGTCCTCTTAAGAAATTCGAGAAGCCACCGTTGGTGCGCACCTTTTCATCAACAGCCTTAAATACCTCCTCATCAAGACCACTGAGCTGCGATGCTAGTGTAAGGATTCTGTTCTCGTAGCAGTTGATACCAAGCTCATGTGCAAGCTTGGAGGCTATCTCCTTGCCACCGCTTCCGAAGCCTCTTGCAAATGTAACAACAAAATTATTATCCATAGCTATCTCTCTCCTTCCTATCCGCACTATCCTGCAATGTATCTGCTCAGGAACTCACGTGACCTTGGATTCTTTGGATTTGTAAAGAATTCGGCAGGCGTTGTATCCTCTGCTATGTAACCCTGATCCATGAATATGATTCTTGATGAGACATCACGCGCAAATCCCATCTCATGGGTTACAATTAACATTGTAAGTCCGCTCTGTGCAAGCTCCTGCATTACACCGAGCACTTCACCGACCATCTCAGGGTCAAGCGCCGATGTCGGCTCATCGAACAGTAACACCTCAGGATTCATGCAGAGACCTCTTGCAATTGCAACCCTCTGCTTCTGTCCGCCTGACAGATGCGCCGGAAGTGCATTTATATATGGTGCCATTCCTACTTTCTTAAGATGTGTGATTGCGCGCTCCCTTGCCTCCTCCTTCGGAAGGTGGAGAACCTTGCGTGTGCCTGCCATACAGTTTTCAAGTACTGTCATGTTATTGAAGAGATTAAATGACTGGAATACCATTCCCACTTTTGAACGGTACTCGTTTACCTCCTTCTGGGAATCCTTAATCTCATTGCCATGATAGAAAATCTGTCCGCTCGACTGGTGCTCCAGCCTGTTGACGCACCTGAGGAGCGTTGATTTGCCTGAACCTGATGAACCCAGAATACTTATCACATCACCTTTATTAACTCCAAAGCTTATGCTTCTTAATACCTCATGGTCACCGAATGACTTGCTCAGGTCCTTAATTTCAATAATCTTTTCTTCGCTCATATATGCCTCCGTTTCTGCTGTCCGTCATTCCTGCTATTATCCCTACTGTCCGTCATCCATGTACTCAACCGCAAGCACGTAATCCTTCCTGGCTGCCAGCTTTTTCTCAAGTACGAGGAACAGTCTGTTGAAGATAAAGCAAAGTACGAAAAATATTACTGCAATCAGCAGGTATGCTTCAAAATATCTGTAATAGATTGCGCCGGTTGTCTTTGCCACAAGGAACAGCTCCGATACACCGATTACGTTAAGTACTGATGTCATCTTAAGGTTAGTAAGAAACATATTGGCCATTTCAGGAATAATATTTCTGAAAGCCTGTGGAATAATAACCACAACCATTGCCTTAAGCGGTGACATTCCGAGTGCAAGTGCTCCTTCACGCTGCCCGACATCGATTGACTTGATGCCGGCCCTTACAGTCTCTGCCATATATGCGCCTGTATTTAAAAATGTTACAAGAATACCGGCAGGTATCGGCGAGATTGAGCCTCCCGCCAGCCTGATTCCGTAGTAGATTACCATTGCCTGTACGATCATTGGTGTGTCTCTGAACACTTCAACATATACTGCAAAAATTATTTTCACAAGCTTTATAATAATCTTCTTAAAAATATTGTCTTCCCTGTTAATCTGTACATCCTCTATGACACCAATCAGGAATCCGAGCAAGAATCCTATTATCGTTCCTATTATGGCAACATAAAGTGTAATCCACGTTCCCGATAAGAACATGTTAAAATATTTTTTTGCCAGAAACGCTACCCACTCATAGGATGCGACCGGTTCTTCTATAGATAATAATGCAATCATATCTCTTACCTCCTGTTATCCCAATTGCTGCCCCGCAATGCCTAGTTGCTTGATGGCATAAGCTTTATTGCCTTGTCCATGAGCTTATCCATTTCATCCTTGTTATTCCAGTTAAGGTCCTTCATTGCCTGGTTAAGTGTATCCTTAAGTGCTGTATCTGACTTTCTTGTTGCGATACATACATTCTGTGAGCCTGTATCATTTACAAGACCGTCACTTGAATCAAGCTGCAGGATTACAAGGTCAGGATTAGTAAGCTGTGCTGAGATTGCTGTCGGAAGGTCGACCATACATACATCAGCGACACCATTTGTTATAGCCATAAATGCTTCTGCACATGTCTCATAATTGGCACCAATCTTAGCATCCGGAATCTGTCCCATCATATCTACCCAGCATGTACCAATCTGTGTTGTCGTTGTTACGCCCTTGCCCTTAAAGTCTGAAAGCTTTGTATAATTTTCATAAGCTGAGCCCTTCTTTACCACAAGGCAGTCAGATCTGTAATAATAAACATCTGTAAATGCATATGTAGCTTCTCTTGCCTTTGTCTTGCCCATACCGGCTATAATACAGTCATAATCACCTGCATCCATGCTGAGTCCGATTGAATTCCACTCAACCTTATGAATCTCAAGATCCATATCAAGCTTATCAGCAAGCATCCTGGCTACCATTACGTCATAGCCGTATGCGTAATAATTCGTTCCGTATATCGGAACTGCCTGTGAACCGTCTGACATAGTTGCTGATTCCTGAGTCCAGTTAAATGGGGCATACGCACATTCCATACCAACTCTCAATACCTTTTTGCCGCTTGCATTAGTCGGCGTCTCATTACCCGACTTGCTTCCGCATCCTGTAAAGCAGGATACAACCATCACACATAACATTATAATCGCAAAAATTTTCTTCTTCATAAGCCCTACTCTCCTTTTCTTATACATGTCCATTATTTTGCACCTAATAAAAAAAGACATCTGCCAGCTGTCTCCAGCTTTTCAGACGCCTTTGTCCAAAAAACAAAGGCACTACCTACTTTTTCAAGTAAATAGCGCCTTTGCTTTTGCTTAGTGGTAATATATCACCTGTCTATTATTTTGAATTGGAAAAAATGGAAGTAATTGTAAAAATTTAAACATATTACTATTACATTTATACTATCAGCCTGTCGCCAAACGCCTTAACAAAGCCAATCGGCGTGTATGTCGTAAATTTCTTAAAATCATTAATCAGATGCGACTGGTCGTAATATCCAAGCTCTTCATATATTGCATCGTAATCAATGTCATCATTCTGCAACAGCCTTATTGCCTTCTGCATGCGTGCAATGCTCGCAAACTTTTTAATCGTCATTCCCATGGACTGTTTGAACACCATGTCACAATATCTGTGCGTATATCCAAGTTCTGCCGCAAGCCCGGCAATATCAACATTGCCGCTTGACCTCACGACTTCATCAATAATCCAGCGTGTTATGTCATGAACCGGTGCCATGTTCTCCTTCGGAAATGCATCCGCAAAGAAATCCACCTTTTCATCAACCGTCGCAGCCTCACTCATCAGATACTTAAGCTGCCTTACATCAAACATCTGCGTAATGTCACGATTGCCGGATATGACCTCATTGATGTCACTCTTAATCGATGCCGGTATCACGCCGGGTCTGAATCTTACTGCAATAAGCTTCTCATATCCTGATGCCTGCGCGCGCCTTGCATTCACCGCGCTTCCGGCGAACTGCACAATCACTCCGCCATTCTTCTGACAGCACTGCGCATCAAGGCAGGCATCAGGAATAACTATTATCTCCTCAAGCTTCGGATTATCAATCTCATAATATTGAAAAAACACATCACTCTCAAGACTTTGCTCATAATAGCTTACGCCTTTGTCCATGCAGAAGGTTATTGGGTTCATTATTGCCTGATTCATTGGCGTGGCTCCTCATCCTCAATCCCACGCATCAGAAAATCATTCCACCTCGCATTAACCGCCTCCAGCTCTTTCTTCTCCATAATGCGGTTTCTGTCGCTGAGTATCGATATCATCTCATCTGCAATCTCCTCTACCGGCGGATGCTCATAATGATACAGATATCCTATCATCCTCTGCGCCGTAAAGTCCGTATTAAGATTCTTTGTCACAAGGTCGCAGAATTCCTCGCGGTACCCGCGCTGCAGCATAAGATTATACAATTCAACACTTTTTGGTGATTTTGGTTTCATGGTGCTACTTCCTCTCAATTCTTTGCATAATAATTCTTTCTTCCTTAGCATTATGCTATTTTGCATGATTCTGACTTTCTGACTGTTATTCCTGATGTTTGGATGAGACGCATGGCTGGCTCCTTGCATATATATGTACTTTTAATTTAATCTGTCACTTTCAGATTATAGCAAAAAAGAGAGGGTTTTGCACCTCTCTTCCATGCTTTCTATCTTATTCTATCTTCCAACATAAACTATCTCAGATATTGTATATCCAAAATATATTCTCATCATTTCTCCTGTTGAGCTGCTTTCATAATCATAATACTGAAGCTGCTTATTCACACATCTGAAACTTGCACCACCACTCACCAACATTGTCATATCCATAAATATTGCCGAATTTCCCGGTGTAACGCCAAACATAGAAGCTCCTGCCCCAAATACATTAGCCTTAACTATCCTGCCATTCCTAACTTCAGCCTCAAAACTATTATTGTAATATGTTGTTCCTTTTTTCTTTACCCCCGGAATGTTAGCAAGCTCATTGCCGTTATACCTGTACTTTTCCAATCTTAACACCGAATCATTACTACCATTACCTCCCATGTATGAACTTTTGGGACCTTTACATGTAGCTGTAATCTGTGACGATGGTCCTCCTTCAACGCTAACAGTAATTGTTGCTGTACCTGCACTTTTCATTATGTATTTCCCAGAATCAGTAACTTCGATGCAGTCTGAATTACTGCTGTAACTGACTTTTGATGCGTAACTGTCTGTTGGCTGCAGTCTATACCCTATTTCCCCAGTATCATTAATATATCCAACTATAGAACTGTTAGTTATTGTTATGGATTCCGGTTTCTTCGCAACATATAAGTGTTTAATCGTACTTGTTCCATTTTTACTTGTCAGCGTAATATCTGCTTCTCCCTGGCTTACACCTGTAACAAGCCCTGATTCACTAACACTTAATACACTGCTATCACTGCTTTCAAACTTAAATTCTGTAGGTGCGGCATTATCCGGGAGACACCCTATTGATAGTTGAAGCTGATTGCCAATATTTATTACACTTTCATCATTAAGTATAAAAACATCTGTAACCTGCGTCTCAACAAGTATGTCGATGGTTCCTTTAACCTCAGGTCTTTCTTCTGATTGGATTGTTACTGTCACATTACCATTATTTACAGCTGTAACAACGCCTTTTTCATCAACGGTCAGAATATTATCATCTGAGCTTTTCCATGTTACATTTTTATTAACAGTTTTCTCTGGAAATATCTCATATTCAAGCTGCTTTTCATCCCCTATCTGAATATATTTATCAAGCGGCTTAGCATTAATCGATGAAATTTTTGTATTTACAATGACTTTTACCTCATCAGTAACCGATTCATTTTCTGATGATATAACAGTAAGCATTGTCTCTCCGTTATCGACAGCCACAGGATAGCCTCTATCGTCTATTTTTATTATATTTTCATCTGCTGTCTTATAAATTACATTCTTATTACTTGAATTATTAGGATAGAATTCAATATCCGGTGTAATAACATCATCGACATTAACTTCAATACTTTTACTTGTCACTGATATACTCTCAACAGGAATTTTTCTAAACACAAAATATAAAATTATCACGAGAATAATTACTGCAAATGTTACTAATGTTACTATACTTTTTTTATTACTAAGTTTTTTCTTAATCTTATTTATGCTATTACCACCATTCATAATTCTGACTTTTCTCCTTAATAAACTTTGCAAATCAATTTCAATATGCATCTATTTATCTATCACATTCTGTCATATACTTCTGTAAGAAACTCATATACATTTTCATAACCCTGTCCGCTATATCTTTCAATCAACTCAACAACCTCTGAATATGACATTCTCTTACATCTATATTCCAACTCATCTTTACAGCTTTCTAGAAGCAATGGATTTAACGCCGTTAAATTATTTACCTTTTCACATAAATCATATATATCCAGCTGCCTTGCCGTTCTGTCTGCATCCTCGCTCATTTCTCCCAGCTTCTTAGCCATTAAGCCTACTGTCTCAAAAAATCCCATATGACTTATTCTCCTTTGAACAATTATTTATATTGATAATCAGTAATCTATCTATTTCTAAGAATATATGCTGCTTTTTATAAAATACCTGCAAATATCCGACTGATAATGTTCCTGTCCATCCTGTCTGCATAACCCCATTATTTTTCTTACTTTTGTATTTCCTGTAATATAATTCGTATCAGATTCATCACCAAGCCAATTTTTGCATAACACACACATATTTTTATCTCTGCAATTTATAAACATTTTTTCTCCTGAAATATAATATAGGCATTTTATATTGTACACATAAACAGCACAGCCTAATCTCACGAATATTATCCGTTGAGATTAGGCTGCCTTTCCAATTTTAATCTCCATTCCACAGGCACAAAGTACCGGAGGAATTGCGAGCCAAATGTCAAATTTGGCTCTGAGATAAATGCTATTTGTGGCGCTTGCGACACAAATAGCTGTGTAAAAAATCAGATATCAATCTGCATTTTTCACACTATGTCCTTGAGCTAAACCTTATGCAATCACCCAGCGTGGCGCATGATTACCATTAGGGCTTGAAGGACATCTGCCACTTATATAAGGTGTCATATTTGGGATTCCTCCTGTTGGTGTTCCGGAGTGTCTTCCTCCGCCTACTTTGCCACAATACTGGCATTCCGGTTTGTAATAAATCTTTGTAGCCATATTGCTTCCTCCTTTATAATTTTTATAAAATCCCCATACATCAGCTAATATTTCTTATCACCAAAAGATATCCGCCAATATATTGAAGGTGATTTTCACATTACTGCCACTAACTCTGTATCTGTATTATAATCTCTATAGAGATTATTTTCAACCTTTATATAAATAATTTGCTATTATTTGATAATATATGTAATCTATACCCTTTTTTGCTTCTGTCATATACAACAGAATTATATCTGCCATCCGTCAACGACATATCATGTCACTCTATATAAATATTTCATCATTTCTATAAGAGTAATATTATCGTTAAATCTTTGATAAGCTATCTCTATAGAATATTAGATTGCGTATTAAGTGACAGGAGGTGTCTACATGGCGAATAACAATTATGAGGAAAATGCTTTTCATGCAGGTAAGCGGATTACATACTTCCGTGAGCAGAAGAAGCTTTCGACCAACAGGCTCGCTAACCTTGCCGGTGTAAGCCAGAGTTATCTTCGCGATGTTGAGCTTGGCAATAAGAATCCCACTGTTGAATTCATCACTCTTCTTTGCAGGGCTCTTGGAATCTCGCTTGCTGAATTCTTTTCAGAAGATACCGCCTCAACGCTTATCAATGACCCTCTTATAACGCGCATATACCGGCTCACGCCCAAGCAGCGCAAGGCATTATTAGCATTTCTTGACACAATTTAATCCGTACTGTCTGATTACCGATATTACACTTCTTATATAACAACAGGGCTGCTACCTTACTTATACAAGCATTAAGGTAGCAGCCCTGCACTAAAATTCCAGACTGTCTGCATTCAGCCGAAAATATTCCATTCCCATTTTTTGTGCATCTGCACACTTTTTCGTAATGTTCCTACACTCCCGAGTACGCTGCAAAGCCCGCATCTATCGGAAGCACTACTCCCGTGATTGCGCTTGCCGCCCTGTCATCACACAGGAATAGCACTCCACCGAGAAGCTCTGAGCTGTCAACAAATCTTCCGGAAGGCGTGCCGTTAAGAATCTTACCGGAGCGCGGTGTCGGCGTTCCGTCCTCATTGAACAGCAGCGCACGGTTCTGGTTGGACACAAGGAATCCCGGTGCGATTGCATTACATCTTATTCCGGACCTGGCAAAATACGTCGCAAGCCACTGTGTGAAGTTGCTTATGGCTGCCTTGGCACCGGAATATGCCGGAATCTTGGTTAGCGGCGTGTACGCATTCATTGAGGATATATTAAGAATATTTCCCGACTGGCGCTCGACCATATCCTTTGCAAATACCTGTGCCGGTATAAGTGAGCCCTGAAAATTAAGCCTGAATACAAAGTCTACACCGGCAGCATCCAGTTCAAAGAATGTCTTCTGACCGGGTCTTGCTTCGTGCTGATATTCATTGTCGGTTGTTGCCTTGGGATTATTGCCTCCGGCTCCGTTTATAAGGATGTCACACGGGCCGTACTTTGCGAGTACACTCTTATGAACCTCCTCAAGAGCTTCTGCATCAAGCACATTTGCCTTATATCCGGTACACTCAAGGCCTTCATTTTTCAATTCATCAGCAAGCCTGCGCACGGCATCCTCATTAAGGTCGAGTGCCGCAACTCTCGCACCCGACTGTGCAAATGCCTTAACCATCTCTGCACACAGTACTCCGCCCGCTCCTGTAATCACAACTGTTTTTCCTGTGTAATCAATATTTAAAGGTAAATCAAGCATTATTCTATAATCCCTCCGTTAGCCTCGATAAGCCCGTTAATATATGCACTTCCAAGCGCCCTGTCATATAATCCGTAGCCCGGTCTGCCTTTTTCGCCCCATATCATTCTTCCGTGGTCGGGACGGAAATATCCGTCAAAGCCTGTCTCCACAAGAGCCTTTATAATCTCATTCATATCAAGGCTTCCCTCGCGTGACAAATGCCCCGATTCCTCGAATGAGCCATCAGAAAGTATTTTTACATTGCGAAGGTGCATAAAGCCTATTCTGTGCATGGATGAATATTTTCTCACAAGCTCAGGGACATCATTACCGCGCGAACATCCAAGCGAGCCTGTACATAAGCACAGTGCATTGCTTGGGCTGTCCACTATTGCAAGGTAACGGTCTATATTTTCCTCGCATGTGACTACGCGCGGTATCCCGAATATCGGATACGGAGGGTCATCCGGATGAAGTGCCATAATCACGCCGCACTCCTGCGCCACAGGTATTACTTTCTTAAGAAAATACCCTATATTCTCCCAGAGACCCGCCTCTCCAAGCTCAGCATATGCCTTTATCAGCTCTCTCACTTCATCCTGTGAATAGCTTGCATCCCAGCCGGGCAGATGTATGTCATCCTTAAGCGGGTCGAGCCCGTTCAACTGCTCCCAATACATAACAAGGCTGGTTGAGCCGTCTTTGGCTGCCTTATCAAGCTGTGTGCGCGTCCAGTCGAATACCGGCATGAAGTTATAGGTAATGCATTTTACTCCATACTTTGCGCATCTCCTTATTGACTCGCAGTAATTTTCAATGTGCCTGTCCCTCTTTGCGGTTCCAAGCTTTATATCCTCGGTTACGGGAATTGATTCAACAACGTCAAAGATAAGTCCATTTTTGCGGCACTCATCCGCAATGTGCTTAATACTTTCCTCAGGCCATACCTCCCCGGGCTTCACATCATAGACCGCAGACACAATTGAACGCATTCCCGGTATCTGCCTGATATTCTGTAACGTAACAGGGTCGCTGTCTCCGTACCATCTGAACGAACTCTTCATAAATTATCTCCATTTCCCATCATTTATTTTTTGCTATCTCCGCAATATTAATTATTGTGTAAATGATATTAAGCACACCGCACAACGGTATTACAAAGTAAAATATCCCGACAGGCACACCAAGTGATGATGTCATCTGCCCCATTGCAAGCCTGCTTATCTGCCAGCCGCCGTATACAAGGATTGCGAGCGAGAACAGCAGAGCAATCAGCTCATGCAATATTCTCATATATGAACGCATCTGCGGATTCAGCCGGTCAACCAGAACCGGTATGTTCATGTGACCGCTCTCTGATGTCACAATAGATGCTCCCAGAAGGCTCATCCATGCAAACAGGTATGACACAAGCTCCTCTGACCACGTTGACGGATTTTTAAGGACATATCTTGTGAATACCTGCCAGCATGTAAGTGCGACCATTACAATAAAACTCATGCCCGCAACGCCGTTTAAAGCTTTCGTAAGAACCGTTTTTATCTTCATTCTCCCCTCTCATTCCGCAGGCATATCCCGCACATCTGATGATATAATTATGTCCGCAAATGCACAAAAAATACACGGCAGAAGCTTAAACTTACATGCCGTGTATCATATCTGTCATAACATATGTATTATTATTATAATTCCGGTCAGTGAACATCGATATACTTTCCAAGCATTCTCTTAAGCTTTGCAACTTCAATAGGCTTGGACAGGTGTGCATTCATACCCGCTTTGAGTGCCTTATGCACATCTTCACTGAAAGCATTGGCTGTCATTGCGATTATCGGCAGCGTCTTAACATCATCACGTTCAAGTGCACGTATATTCTTAACCGCGTCATATCCGTTCATGACAGGCATCTTTATATCCATCAGAATAACGTCATAATAACCCTCTTCAGCACCTTCAACCTTAGCAACTGCTTCACGTCCGTTAGCGGCCGTCTCTACATCAACCCCCATCTCACCTATAAGTATTGCTGCAATATCGCGGTTAAGCTCATTATCCTCAACAAGAAGTACTCTGCCGTGCTTAAACACGGATTCATCCTCCGCTGCCGCATGTTCACCTGATGGTGCCATCGTCGCAGCCGATTCATCCGCCGCCTTGTTATCTGCACTGACATCACACACCTCAAGCGGAATAGTTACCGTAAATACAGAACCTTTACCAAGCCTGCTGTCCACATCAATAGTACCACCCATAAGATTAACCAGATTCCTGGCTATCGCCATTCCAAGTCCTGTTCCCGTGACATTGCCTATTGCGTTGTCCTCAGCACGTTCAAATGAATCGAATATATGCTTCTGGAACTCGCGTGACATTCCTATTCCATTATCACTGCATATAAATATATAGCTGTGCCGGCGCCCATTCTTCACGTCACCGTCTTCCCTGAGTGTAATTGTAATACTGCCGCCTGCCCATGTGTACTTGACAGCATTGCTGAGAATATTAAGATATATCTGCTTTATCCGCAGTTCATCCCCTATAACATTATCATGCTCTATAGATACAATATCTGAGATAAATGTTATGCCGGAGCCAAGTGCCTGCGGACGCACAAGCTCAATCAGCTCTGACATCATCGCCCTGATATTAAACCCGGATTCCTGAAGGCTCATCTTGCCACTCTCAATTCTGGACATATCCAGAATATCATTAATAAGCTCAAGCAGATGTCTTCCTGACATGCTTATCTTATCAAGCCCTTCTTCGACCTGTTTCGTATCATCCGGGTGAGACTTAAGTATATCCGTCATTCCTATTATGGAATTCAATGGTGTCCTGATGTCATGGCTCATATTGGAAAGGAATCTGCTCTTAGCCTCATTGGCGAGCTTCGCCGCACTGAGCGCATCCTGAAGATTCCTCTTCTGATTAGCTTCTTCTATCTTCTGTTCGTCCGATATTCTTGCAAGAAAGACAGCATTAATCTCTTTGCTGTTGTTGCGGTTACGCACATGAATGATCTGTATTGACAGCCAGTGATATATTCCATCATCGAGCCTCAGCCTTATATCAGTCCATATTCTGCTGCGTCCCTTGGCAAAGCTCAGCTCTACCTTATCCGGAGCAAATCTCTGCCTGAACTCATCTTCGTATTTGGGTTCTATGCGCTCCGCAATTCTCTCATAAAGTTCGTTATATGTTCCCGCCCTTGATACCGAATCAGCAAAAAGTTCCCTGAGACTTATAAATTGTAATTCATCCCTTGTAATATTAAGTGAAGCTATTATAGAGTATGATTCTGTTACCGCTGTAATAAGCATCCGTCTCTCCCGCTTATTCTTAACAGCTTCCTCTTCCCTTGCAAGCTTTTCTTCTGTAATATCATGAAATGTTGTCATAAGAATATCATTGCCATTGTTGTCGTGATTCCTCTCAACAATTCCCGCTATCCATATCAGCATTCCGTCAGCTCTGCGTATGCGGCATTCATATGTACACGGACCTCTGCCCTGCGCTGCCTCATCGAATACACCGGTAACATGGTCATAATCTTCATTATATATAAAATGATCTATGCACACATTATTCTTGGAGTCATTATCATATCCGAACATCTGATAGCCCGCATAGTTCATCCTTATATTGATATATGGGGCATTAATTGTTATCAGTGCTATTCCTTCAGGAACATTATTGAAAATGTGCTCAGTGTACAGATTCTGGTTCTCTGCATCCCTGGATGCCTTAAGCGTCCTTCGCATCGTTATTATCATGATAACTACGATTGTCATGATTACGACTGCAAGAAGCGCATATGTCTGGCTTACAATCTGATCCGCTTCTCTTGTGATAAGCTCCATATCAACAACTGATACCAGATGCCAGTCACTGCCAACTCCTATAGGCATATAACAGTAGAAAATATCATTAAGTATCGTCCATCCTGTCATTGAGTTCTCGGGAAGTGCTTTAAGATAACCGCAGCAGGCTATACTGTCCGGTATATCACGCTTATCAGCCGGAGGTATAAGTACCGTTCCATTGCTGTCTGCAATATAAGAGAAACCTTTCCCGCCATAATATGACAGGGAAAATGTATCTATTATATCGTCAATTCTGAACTCCTTAGTCAGATATCCTCTACGCCCATCAGCAAGCTTGCAGCTTACATATACATTCATCACCTTGTCCGCGTAGTCTGCTGCGTTAGCGGTACCATTACTGCCTGACCTTACATGCGGAGCCATGATTCCTTCTGTATCCCCGGCTGCCATCCCGGCAAAACTGCTGTCCGGTTCCATGTCATATGGCATCACCGTATAATCATCCAGATAGAGCATTACTCCGTCTTCCACTTTGTTATAATGAATAAGTATCTCGTTAATATTGGAATAGTCATCAACCTCTTCAAGTACTTCCGCAAAATTATTCAGTGTATCATGTGCAGAATCCATCTGTGCACGCAGTGTCATCGTTCCCTGCTTCGTTACCTCCATTATATCTTCTACAGCCAGATTCCATAATCTCTCGCGTACAAACTTTTGAAACTGATACATTGCTCCTGCAAGCGCACATGCAACAACTATATATACTACTGCCAGCATCCATATATTTTTCTTCATATTAATATATTATATGTTACAGCAATATTCAGTCAATAAAATATCCAAATTTTAAGTATCCATTAGTTTTTTTTTGATAAACAAAAAGCGACATTGCTGTCACTTTTTGTCGAAATAACATTCACGTGCAATATTAATAATCCTTATCCTGCTTGCTTTAGATTTACCGTCATGATAGAATATACATCAGTTTGTATACGTATACAGACTTCAGATGCCCGCAAAGACGGAGCAAGAATGGAGACTACTATGAGTATTTTAAATGTTGAACACCTTAATCATGGTTTTGGTGACCGTGCAATTCTAAAGGATGTGTCTTTCCGCCTCTTAAAGGGCGAGCATGTAGGATTTATCGGTGCCAATGGCGAAGGAAAGTCCACATTCATGAATATAATAACCGGTAAGCTTATGCCCGATGAAGGTAAAATCGAGTGGGCAAAGAATATCCGTGTTGGATATCTTGACCAGCATGCAGTTCTTGAAAAGGGACAGACGATTAATGATGTCCTTAATGATGCATTCAAATTTCTCTTTGAGCTTGAAGCACGTATGAATACAATCTGTGACAAGATGGGCGAAGCTTCACCTGAAGAACTTGAGGTTATGCTTGCCGAGCTTGAGGAGATTCAGAATACACTTGATTCACATGATTTCTATATTATAGATACAAAGGTTAATGAAGTCGCCCGCGCCCTTGGTCTTACCGATATCGGACTTGACCGTGACGTGACAGAACTCAGCGGCGGTCAGCGTACCAAGGTTCTGCTTGCTAAGCTGCTTCTTGAGAAGCCTGACATCCTGCTTCTTGACGAGCCTACCAACTACCTCGATGAATCACATATCGAATGGCTCAAGCGCTATCTCAATGAATATGAGAATGCATTTATACTGATATCACACGATATCCCGTTCCTTAACAGTGTAATTAACCTTATATATCACATTGACAATGGAGAGCTTACACGCTATGTCGGCAACTATGATGACTATATGCGTGTATATGAAATGAAGAAATCCCAGCTTGAAGCCGCCTATAAGAAGCAGCAGCAGGAAATTGATGACCTTAAGGATTTCGTTGCCCGCAATAAGGCGCGTGTTGCCACACGTAACATGGCAATGTCACGCCAGAAGAAGCTTGATAAGATGGATGTTATTGAACTTGCCCAGGAAAAGCCAAAGCCTGAATTCAATTTCCGTGAGGCGCGTACACCGGGCCGTTACATTTTCGAGACAAAAGACCTTGTAATAGGCTATGACACGCCACTTTCACGTCCTCTTAACCTTACAATGGAGCGCGGCCAGAAGATTGCCATGACCGGCGCTAACGGTATCGGTAAGACAACTCTTCTCAAGAGCATAATGGGCTACATAAAGCCTATCTCAGGGCAGTCCGTTCTCGGTGACTATCTTTATCCGGGATATTTTGAGCAGGAGAAAAAATACGAGAGTAACATCACATGTATAGATGAACTATGGAGCGAATTCCCGGCAATGACGCAGTATGATGTGCGTACCGCGCTTGCCAAGTGTGGTCTAATGACCAAACATATCGAGAGCCTCATGAAGGTTTTAAGCGGTGGCGAACAGGCAAAGGTTCGTCTGTGCAAGCTTATCAACCATGAGACTAATCTTCTGCTTCTCGACGAGCCTACCAACCACCTTGACGTTGACGCCAAGGATGAGCTTAAGAGAGCGCTCAAGGCTTACAAAGGCAGCATTCTTCTCATATGCCATGAGCCTGAATTCTACGAGGACATTGTCACAGACGTGTGGAACTGTGAGGAATGGACTACGAAAGCGCTGTAGGGGTATGATTTCCGGAATATGATTGTTGGAGTATGATTCCATTTTACATGTATATGCAATTATAAAATCAGGCACAGGTCCCGGCATGGCTGTATCAGTTCTGTATTGATGCACCATTGCCGCAATCTGTGCCTGATTTTGTTTTTAATATTTTATCAGTATATTATGTCAAACATTATGTCGACGATTTTATACTTACATTTTTACCTGAAAATGCTATTCCCATTTTTACTATGTCACTTACCCCTCGTGACCTAAGCTCTGAATCATATCTCTTATCACAAATCTGTTCCAATGCTTTTTCTGCCATATCCGCCAATGCCGGAGCACCTTTATCCGAAGCTGCCTTAAGTTCTATGATTATACCGGGATATCGGCTCACCCTCGGTATCATGCATATATCATATCTTCCATTCCCGGACTCTCTGTTGGATTTTATCTCATACTTATCATCCATCAGTGCTATCATTCCCAGAGTAAGTCCATGATAAAACCCTTCCGCAGCCGAATCATAATAGCTTATTGACTTATCAAGGTACTCTTTTATTGCATCATTCAGTCTTTCCGTATCAGCCTCATACAGACTCTCGGCAATCTTATTGGCAGTTGCCTGTGACACAGCTCCAATCTGTAGCATGTGAGCAGTCACTTCATTCTTATATACAGCAGCAATCTCTCTGTTAGGTATACTTATTCTGCACATATAAGTACCATCACTCTGAAGCTTTCTGTCAGTAGCTTTCAGGTATCCGGCAACAAGAAGCATACTGTATACATTATATGGGTCATTGCCCAATGTCGAATACACAACATTCTGGTCTATACGCGCAAGGACTGTTTCCCCCTGCATAAGCACATTAAGCTTTTCAGACACATCTTCTCCTGCTGCACCAAGAACTTCCCCAAGTATCTCGTTTCTTCCTGTATTAACCCAATATGCCTGAGGTGTACATCCTTTTGCGACATAATTTATAACAGACCATGGATTAAATATATCGGTATTGCCAAACCTGTAGCCGTCATACCATTCCGTAAGCTCCTGATATCTGTCTGTTATACCATAATACTTAAGCATGTCTGTAATCTCATCTCTCGTAAATCCAAAATAACTGCTGTATTCCTCGTCAAACACCGAATCTACCACCAGATTATTAAGTCCGCTGAAAATACTTTCCTGAGCGATTCTAAGAATACCTGTCAGAAATCCATACGTTATATGTTTGTTATCTTTAAATGCTCCGGAGAAAAATGTTCTCATAAAAGAAATTATCTCATCATAGAAGTCCTTAGTGTGACCTTCCTGAATCGGGGTGTCATATTCATCTATAATTATTATAGGTGCTGCTCCGTAGCACTCGTCCAGCATTCTCGACAGGTTCTCAAGAGATGCCGTAAGCTCGACTTCTTCTGCTTCTCCCCTGACTACTTTTTGGAAATACTCTTTCTCATACTCAGGTACATTATCACTGTCCAATATCTGCGAATGCCGTCCATATTCAACCTGCAACAGACTTTTTATCTTATCTAATGTGTCATTCCAATTATCAAACTTCACATCCTTGAACGTGAGAAATATTATCGGATATCTCCCCTGATGCTTTGTATATTTCTCACCGCACTGCCATATCTTTTTATTGTAAAAATACTTTGCTGTATCTTCATCGGATATCTCAAAAAACACCCTAAGCATATCCATATTGAGTGTTTTACCAAATCTTCTCGGTCGTGTAAATAATGACACAAGCGGCTTCTTATCAAGAAAATCCTTAATCATAAGTGTCTTATCGACATAATAATACTCTGCCTGGGCTCTTATATAGTCAGATATTCCAATAGGCAGTGCCTTCTTATCCGTGTTCTGATTTTTCTTACTGTATCTTCCGGTTACAACTCTGTCATCTGTCGGTTTCTTTGCATTCTCCGGAATATTCCATATTTTTCCTATTTTTACAGCCCCCTCTATTCTTCCAGAAGAACACATTCCACTTACAGCTCTTACAGATACTCCCCACTTTTCAGCAATTTCCTTACATGAAAGCATAACAATCTCCGTTCCCGACCGTTCACATGCACTCTGAATCAGCCCGTATGTGCAATAATCAATATTTCTTACAATATATTATAGACATTCTTCGGAAGAATATCAATGTTCTTCGGAAATATATCAAAGATTTGCAGAAATATGTCAAGAATTTTCAGAATAATGTCAAAAGCATATTGATATTCTTCCAAAAAAAGAGACAGCCATTTTCCCACCAACCGGTGGGAAACGCTGTCTCCTTCTCTAAATGTCAGTTGTGAGGAGTTAACATCACTTTAAGAATTATTCTTTTACCCCATCTCACCGCGTATATCAATCTCCGGCGGTTCTATCGGATAATTACCTGTAAAGCATGCATCACAGAATCCTGTACCTCCGCAGATCATCTCGCTTAACTTGTCCACTTCAAGGTATCCGAGCGAATCTGCTCCGATAAGCTTACATATCTCATCAACGGAGTGACCTGATGCAATAAGCTGGTCCTCTGAAGGAATATCTGTACCGAAATAGCATGGATGCAGGAATGGCGGTGAACTGATTCTTACGTGAACCTCCTTTGCACCTGCTGCCTTCAGGAGATTAACTATTCTTGCACTGGTTGTTCCACGCACGATAGAGTCATCAATCATGACTACTCTCTTGCCTGCAACAGCTTCCTTAAGGACATTAAGCTTAACCTTAACGCTGGATTCTCTCTGTGCCTGCTTAGGCTTAATGAATGTACGTCCTACATAGTTATTCTTTATAAATGCATTGCCATACGGAATACCTGACTCCATCGCAAATCCGAGTGCTGCCGGATTACCCGACTCAGGAACGCCTACAACAAGGTCTGCCTCTACAGGATGTGTCTTGGCGAGAATCTTTCCTGCGTTAATTCTTGACTCATACACTCCCATTCCGTCAATCTTGCTGTCAGGCCTTGCAAAATAAATATATTCAAATATACATCTTGCCGTGTTCTTCTGGCAAAGCGTCTTATCAGACTTAATTCCATCCTTCGTTATCGTAACAACTTCGCCAGGCTCAACATCTCTTACAAATTCCGCACCTACAGTATCAAGTGCGCATGTCTCTGATGAAAGGAAATACGCATTATCTCTCTTACCGATACAAAGCGGTTTGAATCCAAATGGATCTCTTGCTCCGATAAGCTTTCTCGGGCTCATTACAATAAGCGAATATGCACCCTTAATCTTCTTCATCGCATTGAGAACAGCATCCTCAACAGTCGGAACATTAAGTCTTTCTCTCGCTATGAGGTATGCAATAACTTCCGAGTCGATTGTTGTCTGGAAAATAGCTCCCGTATAAGAAAGCTCTTCCCTCAACTCAACGGCATTAAGAAGATTGCCGTTATGTGCCATGCCGAGAGTTCCCTTAACGTAATTAAGGACAAGCGGCTGTGCATTCTCACGGATACTGCTTCCTGCCGTAGAATATCTGACATGGCCGACACCGATGTTACCGTTAAGCTTCTCCAGCTTCTCCGGATTAAAGACTTCATTAACAAGTCCCATATCCTTATAAGAAAGAACCTTTCCCTTAGGACCTTCCGTATCACTAACTGCTATACCGCAGCTTTCCTGTCCTCTGTGCTGAAGGGCAAAAAGGCCATAATAAATTGTAGATGCAACATCATTGCCGTCAAAGTCATATACACCAAAGACTCCGCACTCCTCATGAAGCTCATCCTCAGCATAGTAGCTGTCGTTAATATCAATCTGATTCATAATTCTCCATTCCCTTAAAGACTGCTAAAAAGCGGTAATTATCAATGCAATTATCTGCGTGAAAAATCCTTGCCTGTAAGGAGCTTATATGCTTCCTTATACTTCTCAACTGTCTTATCAATAACATCATCAGGAAGAAGGTAATCACTGTCCGGATTAGCCTTAAGCCAGTCTCTTACAAACTGCTTGTCATATGAAGGCTGTCCCTTGCCCGGCTCATAGCCTTCAAGCGGCCAGAATCTTGAGCTGTCAGGTGTGAGCATCTCATCACCGATTACAACCTCACCATTCTCATCAAGACCGAACTCGAACTTAGTATCTGCAATGATGATACCCTTGCTTAATGCATACTCTGCACACTTCTTGTAAAGTGTAATTGTTGCATCCTTAATCTTGGTTGCGTACTCAAGACCCTTACCAGGGAACTTCTTCTCAAGTACCTCTATACTCTTCTCAAATGAGATATTCTCATCATGGTCACCAATCTCAGCCTTCGTACTTGGTGTATAGATTGGCTCAGGGAGCTTCTCTGACTCCTTAAGTCCTTCCGGAAGCTTGATTCCGCATACTGTTCCGTTCTCCTTATAGCTTGCCCAGCCACTTCCCGTTATGTAACCTCTTACGATACACTCTATTGGAAGCATTGTAAGCTTCTTGCAAAGCATACTTCTTCCGATATATTCATCCTTGTGGAAAAACTCTGGCATGTCATTAACATCCACAGATACCATATGGTTTGCAACAACATCCTTTGTATAATCAAACCAGAATCTGGACATCTGTGTAAGGATTGCACCCTTATCTGTAACCTTATTCTTAAGAATGTGGTCAAATGCTGATATACGGTCTGTAGCAACCATAACAAGCTTATCCTCACAATCATATACTTCCCTTACTTTACCTTCATAGAGCAATTCACACTTTCCCATGAGTATTCCATCCTTTTCTTATATTGATTTGTTTATAAAATCATTCCGCTGTAAATGCAGTCTGAAAACGAACATAAACATTATATAACAGCCACATTGCAAAATCAACACAATTTGTCGGAGGGCAGAGCAAACGATGGGCAGGTGCTTTATTCCCACCCCATCTCATGTGCAACATATTCCTTAAGTCGGAATATTGTATATACAGGCACCATATTCAGTTTATACGCGATGCCTGCGCTGACAAGCCACTCCAACGCATCCTCAAGATCTTTAGCCCTCGCCCCCCTGCTTTACATGTGAAAATATAAACTTATTGTTATCACGCGCTATCTGTGACAGAATAGCATTCCATATAAGCCTTACTTTATTAGCCGTGTCTGCATTCGTGTGCTTGCCAAAATCATCTGCATAATCTCTTAATATCCTATCCTGAAGTCTATGCAAAATCTGCGTTTTTCAACCAAACAATTGTATTTTAGCTGCGTTTTTCAACCGAATATTGTGGAAATTTACCCTTAATAATTTATCTTTACATTCTCATTAAGACAATTTTTTCAAATTATTCCCCCTAAAAAAGCGGCCGCTTCCGCGACCACTTCTTACATGTTATCCGTTTTTTATAATTTCCCTGCTGCATATATAAGTCAGCATAAAATAGCCGCCATATATTATCACAAGAAATACTGCCGTCATGCCAACCGATGCCATCATAGAGCTCATTCCCATTGTTGAAAGTATCAGGTTTACAAATTTCAAACCGAATATTGAGTGGATGACTGCCAGTAGAAGCGGAAATGCAAAGAATATTCCTATCTGCCTGAAAAGTGCCATATCTATCATTCTCTCATCAACACCGATTTTCCTGAGCATTCCGTATCTTTCCTTATTGTCCGCACTGTCAGACAATTCCTTAAGTGCAAGAATTGCCGCACTGCTTATCAGAAAGATAATCCCAAGATAAAGTGCTATAAATGTTACAAGTGCTCCAAGCCCTACACCATTCTGTGCTATTTTGCCCTTTGTCTCACAGTGAACAATGCTGCTAACGCTTCCTGAAGCTTCGGAAGCATCAGAATCCACAGATTGTGAATTCTTCTTATTAATCAGCTTAACCGTATCAACCAGCTTATTGTCGGCGCTGTTCTTCCATGCTTTATCGCCGCTCTTATAATTGGCACTGATTCCTGTGATATACAGCCTGCTGTCATCAAATGCATCGTCAGGCAGGACAAATATTCCATCATTGATACGCTGTGCCGAAATCGTGACAAAGCCATCCATACATTCCGAATAACGCGGTCTGTAGGTCTTTTCACCGACAGCTATCGTCTGACCGTTCTTAAGTGCAGCATTTCTTATATCTACCATATATTTATAATTGGCAATCACAATATACTCGTCCTCATCAAGACTGTGCTGTTGTAATCCGTATAAGCCCGCAACTCTGTTATAATCGCTGAGCTTCATGAATAACTCCTGCCCCGATAAATCCACAAGCGGATTTGTACTTATAAGAATATCCGCATATTCTCCAAGTGTATCTGCTGCCGTCAGGCCTGTCCTGTACATATTATATGCCGTGATATCCTTAAGATATGTGTCTGTATCAAAGCCGTTATCCGTAAGAAGTCTGCATATCCTGTCAGCGTCTGACGCATCAGCTTCATCTGAATACTTCAGCCTTACCTGCATATCAACCGGTGCGCACTCACTAAGGCTTTTCTTAAGTGAATCCTTCATTGACAATGCGCCTGCAAGTACGCTTATCGTTATAAAAAGCATCAGGCATATTACTGTTGTCGAGAATACCATTGTATTAATTTTGCTTCCAAACTGCCTGAGCACAAAACTGTTCACGCCTCTGTAATAAACGCTCTTAATGCTTGTAAATATTCTTATTAAAAGTCCTGAAACAGACCAGAATATAAGAAATGTTGCCACGCAGCCAAGCCCGACCGGAAGCCACAGCCTATCCATCACATTAAGCTTAAATGCTCCTGCCGTAACCAGCCAGTATGCGTAGGACAGCAGCCCCACCGCAATCACAAAAACAAATGTGCAGATAAGAGGATTTTTCATTGTAATCTTTTCATTCTTCTTTCCTGCATTCAGAAGATCTATAAGCCTGCATCTGCTTATGCTAAATGTATTAAACAGCATTACAAGCACATACATGATTGCAAAATATACAATCGTTTTCACACATGCTTCTGATGAAAATATAAACCTGAAGCCCGTCATATCAGCGTCAAACATGTTCGCAACTATGACACTCATAAACTGCGATGCCACTGTTCCGAGAACTATTCCGACCGCAAGCGAGATAACTCCAATAAGCATCGTTTCAAAGAAAAGAATAAGTGATATCTTCCTTTTTCCCATTCCGAGTATCATATATATTCCAAATTCCTTATTGCGCCTCTTTATAAGAAATCTGCTTGCATATATAATAAGGAATCCCAATATAAATGATACAAATACGCTTACGCCTGAAAGAATATCTGTCATCAGTTTTATAATCTCATACACGGATGAATTGACCTTAAGCATTACCGTCTGGCTGTCAATCGCATTAAATACATAGAACACCGCAACGCCGAGAATAAGCGTAAAGAAATATATCGCATAATCCTTAAAGCTCTTACGAATATTTTTTATTGAAATTTTAAACAGCATTGTTAAGATCGCCTCCTAACAGTGTTACAACATCAATAATCTTATCAAAGAACTCCTTGCGCGTACTGCCGCATTTGAGAATCTCGTTGAATATCTTTCCGTCTTTTATAAATATTACCCTGTCCGCATAGCTTGCCGTGAATGCATCATGTGTTACCATGAGTATCGTTGCCTCAAGCTCCTGATTGAGATAATTGAAGCTCTCAAGCAGCATTCTTGATGCCTTCGAATCAAGAGCACCCGTCGGCTCATCTGCCAGAATCAGCTTTGGATTGGTTATTATTGCCCTCGCACTTGCAACTCTCTGCTTCTGTCCCCCTGACATCTGATATGGGTATTTGTCAAGCACATCACTAATACCAAGCTCACGTGCAAGCTGTGATACCCTCTTTTGTATCTCCTTTGCATGGACTCCCCGTATTGAAAGCGCCAGCGCAATATTTTCAAATGCAGTAAGTGTATCCAGCAGATTGAAGTCCTGAAAGATAAAGCCAAGCTGCTCTCTTCTGAACCGGTTGAGCTTATTCCCCTTAAGCTCCGTAATATCCTGTCCGCCTACATATATCCTTCCTGATGTAACCCTGTCAATCGTTGATATGCAGTTGAGAAGTGTTGTCTTACCTGAGCCGCTGGCTCCCATAATCGCAACAAACTCGCCCTTATCAACCTCAAAGGATATATTATTAATCGCTTTGGTGAGGCTTGATCTGTTTCCGTAATACTTTTCAATGTTATCAATTCTAAGTATCGTTTCCATAATTATGATTCCTTTCGTTAAGATTAATTATGTTTTATCACATCGTTAATCTTATGTCGTTCGTTCAACATTACGGAATATTACATTTTTGTAACATTATAAAAGTCATTTTTATAAAACGTCATCTTCACTTCCGTATATTCGCCAATTGCCGATTCTATGTATATATCATGTCCCATCTTATCACACATTTTTTTGACGATATAAAGTCCCATTCCTGTTGCCTTGGAATATCTTCTTCCGTTCTCCCCGGTAAATGATTTGTCGAATACTCTCGGAAGGTCAGATCCGCTTATGCCTATGCCGTTATCATATATCCTAAGTTCAATGCTCTTCTTATCCTGTACTGCCGATATCCGTATTACTGACGTATCCTTATTATCATCCTTATATTTGATGCTGTTGCTCAATATCTGGTTCAGCATAAATTCAAGCCATTTGGCGTCAGTGTATACCATGACATCCACATCCGACACCTGAAAATCTATATTATTCTCAAGTATGTCATCCTTATTGCGGACAGCCACCGCACCTACTGTTCTTGCGAGGCTGCATTCATCAATGATGTAATCCTTCTCCGCATTCTCACTTCTTACATAGTAAAGAATCTGCTCTATGAGATTATTTATTCTGCGCACCTGTGTCAGCATGCGGTCATTTTTATCTTGGCTGTTGTGAAGTATAAGTGTCATTGACGATATCGGAAGCTTAATCTCATGAATCCACATCTCGACATACTCTTTAAAATTCTCCGCCCCCTGCCGGTAGACATTTACATTGTCAGCCATCGATTTACCTGTATCACGGAGTACGCTCTCTATTATTCTTCCTTCGTAGAAGCCCGGTGAGGGTATCGTCTCAGGCACAAGATATTTTTTGTCGAGATTATCGGTATTATCCAACAGCGTATCATAGAACTTCTTCTTTCTGAAAAAATCAATAAGAATCTCTGATATGAAAAATATCACAAATATAGCTGATACCGCCACTATTGCCGGCGTCTCAAGCCTGTACGCCCTCATAAGCAGAACTGCCGGCACAAGCAGCACAATCAATATAACCAATGAATATATCCTGTCTTTAAAATAATCCCTGAATCTCATAATCTACCCGATAAGTATATACCCCTGACCTTTTCTGGTCTCTATAATGTCTTCAAGTCCCGCTTCTTTGAAATGCGCCCTGAGCCTGCTTATATTCACGGTCAGCGCATTATCGTTAAGATACTCCTGATTGTTCCACAGCTCAGTCATCAGCTCGTCCCTTGATACTATCCTGTCCTTATTGGACAAAAGATACATAAATATCGTCATCTCATTTTTCGTAAGGAGTATCTCACTGCCTGAATTGTATCTGATTACGCCCTTCTGCGGAAGTATCTGCATATCTCGGAATACAATTGTACCGTCGCTGCCATGCCTGCTGCTAAGTCTCTTGAATATGGCATTAATCCTTAAGAGAAGAATTGTAGGGTTATAAGGCTTCGTAACATAATCGTCCGCCCCGTAGCTCATTGAAAGTACCTCGTCAGCTTCCGAATCCCTGCTCGTAACCATAATAACAGGAACCTCTGACCTTGTGCGGAGCTGCTTAAGCAGCAGTTCCCCGTTAATATGCGGAATATTTATATCGAGAAGCACAAGGTCTGCTTCAGCTGCAAGTATCCCCTCACAGGCATTATCAAAATTCTCAAGGGCAACTGCCTCATACCCTGAATTGTCAAGCAGTTCTTTAAGCTCCCCGCTTATTGACTTGTCATCCTCAACTATGCAGATTCTTTTCATAATTCTCCCAGTATCTTGCGCGCAACATACACACCACTCGCGCTTGCATGTGACAGTGAATGTGTAACACCGCTGCCGTCACCGATAATGTACAGTCCCTTATGAATTGTCTCAAGGTGCTCATCAAGTTTCACTTCCATGTTATAGAACTTGACTTCAACTCCATACAGGAGTGTATCATCGTTAGCTGTTCCCGGTGCAATCTTATCAAGAGCATATATCATCTCAATGATGCCGTCAAGGATACGCTTCGGGAGAACAAGGCTTAAGTCACCCGGTGTTGCTGCAAGAGTAGGTACAACCATGCCTTCCTCGATACGCTTCGGATTGCTTCGCCTTCCTCGGATAAGATCACCGAATCTCTGGACAATTACGCCACCGCCAAGCATATTGCTAAGACGCGCTATACTCTCTCCATATCCGTTGCTGTCTTTGAACGGTTCAGAAAAATGCTTGCTTACTAACAGCGCAAAGTTCGTATTCTCTGTCTGCTTTTCCTTATCCTCATAGCTGTGGCCGTTGACTGTAATGATTCCGTTAGTATTTTCATTAACAACGCTTCCCTTAGGATTCATACAGAAAGTACGCACGTTATCCTCAAACTGCTGTGTTCTGTATACAATCTTGCTTTCATACAGCTCATCTGTAAGATGTGAGAATATGACAGCCGGCAGCTCAACACGCACACCTATATCAACACGGTTGGATTTTGTTGGAATATTAAGCTCATCACAGACCTTCTCCATCCATTTGCTTCCGCTTCGCCCTACCGAAACGATGCATTTGTCACATTCATATCCCGCAGCTTCTGTATTGACGCGGTATCCTTCACCTGCGTCACCCAGCACCTCTATATTATGGACAGGCGTATCAAAGAAGAAATCAACCTTATCCTTGAGGAATGCATACAGGTTCTCAAGCACAATATAATTAATATCCGTTCCAAGGTGGCGTACAGATGCATCAAGAAGATTCAGCTTATTCTGCATGCATATTTTCTTGAATTCCGTCCCCGCAGTTGAATAAAGCTTCGTTCCCTCTCCGCCATACTCCATGTTAATTCCGTCCACATAGCGCATCAGGTCAAGCGCCTTCTGCCTGCCTATGTACTCATACAGCGTTCCGCCAAATGCATTGGTGATGTTATACTTTCCGTCTGAGAATGCACCGGCACCGCCAAATCCGCTCATAATTGAACAGCTCTTACAGCCGATACATTTCTTAATCTTATCACCGTCAATCGGACATCTGCGCTTCTCAAGCGAATGTCCTGCCTCAAATACGGCAACTCTGCAGTCAGGTGCATTCATAACCAGCTCATACGCTGAAAAAATTCCTCCCGGGCCTGCTCCCACAATAATTACGTCATACTTATTCATAACTTTTCCTCCAATCCGCAACAATATAACATTAATTGTAACGTAAAAGGCTGCCGTTAAACAGATGCACTGATTCCTTGTTGGAAATCATAGTCTTACTGTTTAAGGCAGCCGGTAGAAACTCTCGTCCGTATTACGAGTTTATATGATTTTTAACCTTAGTGATTATAGCGTATCGGAGTGGTGGATGTCAATTACAAACGCTGTTTACTTCTGTACAAAATGCCGTTTACCTCTGCCGCGGCTGCCGTCACCGCCATTCTACACCTGAAAATTCTGCATAGTCACCTGCAGCGAATTAACACTGTCCGGCACATCTGATAGAATTAATCATATCATTAATCAGGTCGATCGAAGTATGTACGTTATCTGCGGCATTTCCGATACTTTCACTTGTCTCATTATATCTTTCCTTTAATTGTTCCAATCATACAATTTCTCCTTTGCCTCAAAATTTATATTATGCACGTTCCTATTATAACTATACAAAAATATTATCACGTGCTTACTCTGTCGGCAATAAGAAACGTCATGCAATTATCCTGCAAATCCCCTGATACTAATTACTTTCTAAACTTGTATTTTCCTTTTCCGTGACCTGATACCGGTTCAATAATCTCTGCCTGCACCAGATTGGATAGAAGTTTGGAAGCACCTGAGCCTTTTAGATTGAGAAGTTCCATAACTGCACTTCTACCAAATATTTCATCAAAACCAAACTTCTCAAAAAGACTGCGGATATGAGTTGTCGTCTTTACCGAAAAATTGCTGACTTTCTCGGTAAGCACACTTTCAATATCCACTTTTTTATCTTGAATGTCCACTTTTCCGCTCTCAATATCCACTTTTTTATCTTCAATGTTCACTTTTTCTTCATTCAAAAGACCACTTATATGAAGATTTCGATTGTGAAGTTCATTTTTCTCGTTCAAAAGCAGATTTCGGAGAAATGCTTCCAGATACTCTGTTGTTTCATAAACACCCATCTGCAAGTTCGTGTAGTTTGCACGAACAAGTGCATTTCTAAAATACCATGCATTTTCCGCAAAAATATCATTGGCAGCAGAGAATCCAAGTGTTCTCAAATATTTAATGAAGAACACTGCTGTTGTTCTGGTATTGCCTTCCCCGAAAATATGAATTTGCCATAACCTTGAAATAAATACTGCAAGATGATGAATAATCCTGTCCATCGAAAGACCTTTATAGCTGAATTCTTTCTCCTGTAAGAAATCGTATTCGAGCGTTGCTCTCAGTTCAGAAGCACTACCATACATAACGGTTGCCCCATCAAGCACCCATTCTTTCTTTGTTATGTTATAATCTCTAATCTTTCCGGCATGCTTGTAAATTCCCTGAAAAAGTTTGCGGTGGATAGAAATATACTCATTTGGCGAAAATGAAAATGCTGTTTCAGAAAGGATTTCTGCAATACGTGAAGAAACCTTATCCGCTTCCTCAGTACGCCCGTCATCAGACAAATGCTCCGGTCTTTCTTCATAGTAGGTGTCAATAAGACTCTGTGCTTCTTTCATGGTGATTCTGCCTTCAATGTTCTGAATAGCAGTATCAATCAAATATTTAGATGGTTTGAGTCCATCCACTGCCTGAAGTCCGATTGCTGTACTCCAAACATAGCCTTTATGAGCTTTATCCGGTTCAGATTCCCTCAAATATTCTTTAAATATGTCTTTTTCCATTTCAACCACCTCTTAAAATCAACTATTCTGCTATTACCAAAACCACTTCAATTGCCTGCACCAGATTAAACTATTCATGTCAACTCCCGTACTGCTCTGCCAGCCTTTTGATTTCAGCCCTTATTTCTTCCACAAGGCTTTCCGGGCCGATAATCTGTGCTCCCGCTCCCAGTGCCATAATCCAATGGATAAAATGACTGCTGGCTGCGACCTTAGCTTTAACCTTAAAATGTTCTTCATCCGCTTTATACATTCTTACATCTTTTCCAAAACGGTCTATCATAACTCCTGCCAGATTATTTGCACATAAGATTTCAACATCCATTTCTTCTCCGTCAAACATGTTGAACATCTTCTTGGCATAGGCAGCCATATCAACCGCCTTGAATTTATATCTTCCTTCACGCTTTGTCTTTTCCACTTTGATATTAAGCATTTTGTCCACACGATAATGCTTTATCATATCAGCATCTGAATCGTAGCCCACCAGATAATAGTTTTCATCATCCCATGAAAGTCCCCAGGGGCTGATCAGATATCTTGCTCCACCTTTTCGCAGTTCCGGCTGTTTCTTTACATTCCATTGGAAATATTGGAATGATATCTTTAAATTCAGTGAAATTGCATTGTGAATCGCATCCACATTTTCCATGATATCATTATTCATGGCTTTGACACGGCCCGCCACATACACCTGACGTTGGAGCTTTGACGCATCGTGCCTGCTTGCCAGCCGCTCTATCTTCTTAATCAGCTCATTGGATTTTTTCTCTGTAATAAATTTTGCCGATGCCACAGAATCCGCCAACAGCTTTAACTCTGCTATTTCAAAATCCCGGTTCACTACCTGATAATGAAATGTTTTTCCATACTGGGTCTTCCTGATTCTTATTCCAAAATCATCCAGCTGGGCAATATCATCATAAAGGCTCTTTCTCTCTGCAGTTACATTATTTGCAGACAATTTGTCTATTATTTCCTGTAATGTGATGTCATGCTCTGCATCTGTATTTTCCAACAATATCTTTGCCAGATATAAAATCTTAAGCTTCTGATTGCTTCTTGCGCCACGCCTCTGTACCTTTTCCTGAATCTGCTTATCATCCGTCATAAAACACCTCCGGCATGCTTTGATATCTGTATTATATCAAAACTTCCAAGAATTTGGCAGTACATAATTCCGGTCTTACTATTTTAGCTGCCAATCTTACAGCTCCAATCCTACAGCTCATATAAAATACAACATCTTCTTTCTACTTTGATGAACCGGCACAGCACATTGCAATAATAACAATCAGTGCAATAACAATAATCAGCAACACCGGTTGTGTAAATAACCACATTATTGCTAAAACGAGAACTGCTCCACCGACAAATTTTCCGATTACTTCCAATCCGGAAAAATCGCCACCACATGCGGCTATAATTGAACCAATTACAAACATTAAGATACCTGTTAATATATACATACCTACTACCTCCCATAATCTGTAAATATAAATTTGTCATCCTTGAATACTTATATTTCTGCTTCCTTAGGATGACTCCATTATGGCAAATTGCAAGTCCATAAATCCTCTCTTGTGTCTCGAAACTTTGTTCTTTTTATTAATTGATATGAACCAAAGAAGAGCAAAAAAGACGCAGGATTTCTCCTGCGTCCTCACACCTATCCGGCAGCTTTAACATACTGCCAAAGCTGCCTGCCGAACTCCGCTGCTATGAATTCGGCAATAATAAAATCACAAGCTGTTAAATTGCTCTGGAGAGAACACATTTGGCTGATACCAAACACAAATATATAGAGCATGGTGCTACTACTTTTGGACAAGTTGTCCAAAGGTTCATTTTTAATTATTTTTTAACTCTCCATACCTTCAATTGTACCATCTGAAAATCTAACCATCTTTTTTTCATCAATGTCGCATAATACTGTGAATTCTTTTTGGAATCCATAACTAGACCAAAGATGTAACATTTCATAATGCTCTTTTGTAAAAATCATGTATCTTTCAACATATAATTTCCCTGTTTTAAAGTCTTTATATCTATAACCGGGAAATTCGTCTTTACAATGTTCATTATCTCCATATCTAATATGTGTTCTATCACTTTCACCACGCAAAGCTTTTAATTTATTGGTGGAAGATGTCTTCCATGTAGAAGATTGAGCTGGGTAGATGCCACCCAGCTCTTTTTATGTTTGAATCGTCAACCTTCAATTCGATTATGTTTTCATCTCCAAACACATTTTTTCATCCAATGCAATGTTATATTAAATGAAAAAATCATTTGATATCATAACAAAAGTTATATTATTCTCTTCTTATATGTGCATATAATCCCAACTATAATGATAGTTATGTAATAAAGAATAGTACGAGCATTTTTAATTTTATCAGCTATCATAATTCTGTATGCCTCCTTCTTCCATGAGATTACAGCAAACGTAGTAGTAATGTCTATCAAAAGGCTTTTACATATTAGATAAAAGCATGTAAAATTTCTTTTACATAGCTTAATTGCGGTCTATTTAGCTTGTTTCCTGACTACTCAGGAAAAATATTTCTACCCTCGCCCCACCTGTATTTTCAGAATTTGAAAGTTTAATAC